>Ga0208010_1000674_pt1 | contig 11926 bp, 17 predicted proteins | sample 2_EtaG_FD_184074 | JGI IMG/M metagenome (GOLD analysis project Ga0208010, IMG submission 184074) | Marine viral communities from the Subarctic Pacific Ocean - 2_ETSP_OMZ_AT15125 metaG (SPAdes) (version 2) | ecosystem: Environmental > Aquatic > Marine > Oceanic | place: Pacific Ocean | collected... | reverse complement strand
CGATGCTGCGAACATTACAGCCAACGTACGCATAGACGGTGGTGCAGTTAATGCTGTTGACGATACGAATCCGACTGAACTAGAAGATGGTTTCTATGTCTTTGACGTAACAGCCACAGAGACAAATGGGGATTTGCTTTTGATCTGCCCTGAGTCAGCAACCTCTGATGTCATTGTGATCGGTGCCCCGGCTGTGGTGCATACAGTGCCAGCCAATTTCAATGCATTGGGTATTGAGTCAGATGGGGATGTCACAAAGGTCAACACACTCCACGGCCACACAGCCCAGACTGGTGACACATATGCCCTGGCAAATGGGTCTGCTGGCTTTGTGGCAATTGATACCGTCGTTGATGCAATCCTGACAGATACAGGAACTACACTACCGGCAACGCTCACGACCATCGAAGGCAAGGTTGATACGGTTGACACTGTTGTCGATACAATCCTAGTCGATACCGCCGACATGCAGCCTAAGCTAGGCACACCTGCCGCTGATGTGTCTGCCGATATTGCGGCGGTAAAAGTAGACACCGCAGCAATCCTCGTCGATACAGGCACTACGATTCCAGCGTCCCTCACGACTATCGACACTAATGTAGATTCTATCCTCGTTGATACAGGAACGACACTACCAGCAACATTAACGACGATTGAAGGCAAAGTAGACACGGTTGATACGAATGTCGATTCGATCCTAGTCGATACGGGAACAACCCTACCCGCTTCCATCGCAACCGTCGATAGCAACGTAGACGCGATCCTCGTTGACACGGGGACGACATTACCCGCGTCGATCGCGACAGTGGACTCGAATGTAGACGCGATTCTCGTAGATACCGCAACGACCATACCTGGGCTAATATCGGCACTCAATGACATTAGTGTGTCCGATGTGTGGACGACAGCCCTAACCGAGGCGTATCGCTCCACAGGGGCCGCAGGGACGGCTGCACAGTACATACACGAACTGATAGCACATCTAGGCGAGCACGCCAACAGCGGGACGACTCGCACACTGAAGAAGCTCGACGGGAGCACTACTGCGAAAACGTACACATACGACGACGCAAGTAGCCCGACTAGCATCACGGAGGCCACCTAATGTCGATGGCGTTGGTTACTACGGGCGGATTCGGCAACGGCACGCTGACAACGACGATTGCCGATATTGTGCGGAGGGGCTATTCAGTAGGCTCGGATGCTGCCACCGCCATACCCGGCCTAGAATACCATTTGAACGACGATCGACCACACTACCGACTAAAAGACGATCGGACACATTACACGGTGAGCGACGACAGACTGCATTACAAGGTAGACCGATGACAAAAGAACTAGACGGCTGCTATGAAATCAGTCTAGGCGATACTGAGATCGTGTCGATTGATTATTCGTACAACCTCGACGAGGACGAGCTACTGACGGGCACGCCTACGGTGGTGGAAGTCACATCGACTGACCTAACGCTGGGGAACAAAGCCGTAAGTACGGTAGAATACACCGACAAAAAGACAGGCAACCGGGTAGGCATTGGCGAGGCGGTGCAGTTCTCGGTATTGTCGGCAGACGAGGGTGAGTATGTGATAGCGATTACCGTGTCAACCGATGCGACGATTGCGAGAACATTCAAACGAAATATCCGAATCGTGTTCAAATAATGGCGGTCAAACAATGGTGCCCGAAGTGTCAGAAGCCGGTGGAGAGCCCATGTCAGCAATGCAAGCGATCGCGGCAGAAGTCGCTCGACAAACGGAGGGGAACGGCGGCGAGTCGAGGGTATGGTTGGAAGTGGCAGAAGTACAGCAAAGCGTACCGGATAGACAACCCGCTTTGCGTGATGTGCTTGCCGATTTGCACCCCTTCGGCATGTGTAGATCATATTGTTGCGGTGGATGGACGGGACGATCCAAGGTTCTGGGACGCGACTAACCATCAGGCGTTATGTTGGAGTTGTCATAGCGTAAAGACAGCATCGGAAGATGGCAGTTTTGGGAGAGCGAAGAAATGAAAGCAGCGAAACTACAACAGCACCCGGCGAGAAAGAAAGAGTACGCAGCACGGGAGAAGCAACTAGCAGACGCGAGCGTGTCTTCGCTCAAGCCTCCTGCACAATGGCAGCGTGAAGGCTACGAAGCACACCTTGACGAGTGGGGGCGGTTTACGGCGTCCCTAGCGGCAGAGGGGCGATTGAACCCGGCACACTATCCGAGTATCGTCATTTGGGTACAAGCATGGGTGAAGCTGCAACACTGGGAGTCGATGGTGAGTGCGGAAGTCGAGACAGCAGAGCGGATTATTAAGAACCAACGGGATGTGCTGCTGAAGCTGTCGAAGCAATTCGGGCTAACGCCTGGGGCACAGAAGGGACTACCGGCAACGGGCAAGACTGAAAGTAAAGAGGACGACGAGTTCTTTGGGGACTGAACCGACAAGGATTACTTGACTGTTCAACCATTAGGAAATACCGAATAGTTCAGGGCGGAACGATGGTTAAGATAAGCAAAGAGTGGAAAGAGAAGATACAGCTAATACCCGGCTACGATCCTATGCGGGACAGCGAAGGGTATTACTTCGACGAGAAGGCAGCGGCGAAGGCGATTAAGTTCTTTCGCGTGATGGTAACACATGCGAAAGGCGTGCTCGCCGGGAAGCCGTACATGCTCGAACCGTGGGAAGTAGCCATCGTGGCTAACCTATGGGGATGGAAGCACAAAGAAACCGGATACCGCAGATATAGGCAGGCGTTTGTGTTCGTACCGCGTAAAAACTCGAAGACGACATTGGCGGCAGGGCTGATACTACTTGCGTTGTTTACAGACAACGAACCCGGTGCAGAGGTGTATTCGGCTGCGGCATCACGCGATCAGGCGGCATTGATAACGGACATCGTGAAACAGCAGATACGCAACCGGCCACAACTCGAAAGCCGGGCGAAGATATGCCAGTATTCGATAGTGAAGCTAGACAAGGGCAAAGAGACGCTTACGCAGTACAAGCCGCTATCGAGCGAAGCAGGCACGAAGCACGGGCTCAACCCTCATGTGGTTGTGTCCGACGAGTTACACGCACAGCCAAACAGCGAGTTGATTGATGTGCTAGAGACAGGTATGGGGGCACGTACGCAACCGCTCATGATTCACATTACTACATCGGACTTCGACCGCGAGGGTTCGATATGTAACGAGAAGCACGAGTACGCAAGCAACGTACGGGACGGCGTAATCAAAGACGCTCAATTCCTGCCGGTGATATACGAGGCACAACCGGAGGACGATTGGACGAGCGAGGAAGCATGGGCTGCGGCGAATCCGAATCTGGGTAAGTCGGTAGCGATCGAGTACATGCGGGCACAATGCGAGAAGGCGAAGCAGATACCGCGATACGAGAATACATTTAAGCGGCTACACTTGAACATACGAACGGCTACGGATGTACGATGGCTGGACGTGGAGAAATGGCAGGCGTTGTCCGGTGTGCTCCCAGACTTACACAAGGCGGAGTGCTACGGCGGGCTGGACATCGCATCGAAAAAGGATCTCACGGCGTTCGTGCTCGTGTTCCCGTTAGGCGAAGGGCGGTATGCTACCAAGCAATGGTTCTGGGTGCCCTCGGAGCGGATGCTAGAGCGTGTACGTAACGATAAGGTGCCCTACGACGTGTGGGTCAAGCAAGGCTATCTACGGCACGCTGGAGAGGCTGCAATCGACCAACAGGTACTACGCCGGGACATTGGCGAGATTGCCGAAGATTACGACATACAAATGATAGGCGTCGATCCGTGGAATACAGGGCAACTCGTGCAGCAACTCGATGAGGATGGATTCGAGATAGCCGAGATGAGACAGGGATTCGCGACACTCAGCGAACCATCGAAGACGCTTGAGAAGTTGACGCTGGAGGGTACGATAACACACGACGGAAACGAGTGTATGCAATGGTGTGTCCGCAACGTGGCGACAGAAGAAGACGCTGCCGGAAACATAAAGCCGTCGAAGAAAAAGAGCACAGAGCGAATCGACGGCGTTGTGTCCCTCGTGATGGCTCTCGCACTTGCAACCGCAAATGAAGGGCAGGAAGAGTTCGCGTCGATGTTCGACGGGGATGTAAACGAAGACGAATGGGAGTGGGGCGATGACTAGCGACATGATAGCGGGAGTTGGAGCGGCTACACTATTCGCCGGGCTGTGGCTTTGGTTCGGTGTAGGGTGTGCTTTGACGATATTAGGTGCTCTTGTGCTGGGCGGCACAATCTGGGTTAAAAGACAAGGATAAGCGATGAGCTTTCTCGATAACTTTGTGCCGAATAAACAGAAGCAACTAGGCAACTACGAGCCTTGGTGGTATGGCATCTTCGGTAACGACAACACCGAAACCGTCAACCGTCGTTCGCTTTCAGGTGTGCGTGTAACGGATACGACCGCCCTTACGTTCTCGGCGTGCTGGGGGGCTACGTACAAGATTGCGAGCACACTAGCAAGCCTTCCATGTCAGTTGCTTGAGGAGGGCGAGGGGCAGGGATGGAACCGAGTGCGTGGGGATAATCGTGCCTACCTCGTGAACGAGCGACCTAATCCTGATATGGATGCGTTTGTGTTCTGGGAAATGATGATTGCCTCGCTCGTGAATTGCGGCAACGCCTACGCCGAAAAACAATACATCAACGGGAAACTCGCGGCACTGTGGCCGGTTCATGCTTCGCGGGTGCGTCCCGACTACGAGGACGATGGCACGCTATTCTGGGTAGTCGAGGGCAACGTCAAAAAGGATGGGAAGTCGGAAGCGGAACGCATCGAAGCGGCAGACATGCTCAATCTAGTTGGGCCACATTCAACCGATGGCGTGATTGGCAAAGGTGTATTCGACTTCGCCCTTGAGTCGATCGGGCTAGGCATTGCAGATGCTCAATTCCTCGCGGCGTACTTCGGCAACGGTGCGAGCCCTTCGTTTGTACTTGAGAGCGAAGCGAAGATTGATCGCAAGGCCAGAATGAACTACCGCCGAGAGTGGAACGACAACCACCAAGGCGGGCACAACGCGGGAAAGATTGGTATTCTCGGGCATGGCTTGAAATACAAAGCAATATCAGCCGATCCACAACAAGCACAAGCCATCGAAACGATGACATTCTCGATTCAAGAGATGGCGAGGTGGTACGACTTGCCCCCGCACATCATCGGGGATCTGACACATGCGACATTTAGCAACATCGACGCCACTAATCGGGCATTGGTGGTGCAGCATTACACCCCCCGCTTGTGTCGAATCGAGAAGCGGCTCGACCTGCAAATATTGCCAGCAAAGGAAGCTGAGTCGAAGTTCTTTAAGTTCAACGTGAACGAGATACTACGGGGCGATCCGAAGCAACACGCCGAGATAAATCAGATCGAGTTTATGAACGGCTTTAAGAACCAGGACGAGGTGCGTGCTGAGCATCACATGCCAGCACTCGACGACGACGAAGGCAAGGTACACTACCACCCCGTCAACCTGACAGCGAACGGCGAGCAACCAGAAGAACCAGAACCCGCACCGATCCCCGATGTGCCCCCCGTAAAAGAGGCACCGTCAGCACCCCCCGCAGAAGAACCGCTATCTAACGTGCCTTTCGTCGCCCTACTGCGTGACACAATCCAAAGCAACGCTCAACGCATCATCAAGATTGAATCCGCTTCGATTCGCTCGATCAGCAACAAAACACGCGAATGGGATGATTGGATCGGGCCGCATTGCGAGAAGATCGAAAGGTTGCTCTCTGACGCCCTCACAGCCCCCGCAGAGGCTGCCGCTAACCTTCAGATACATATCAATGCCAAACAGGCCGCACGGGCGTATGTGGAGCAGTCTAGGGCCGCACTAGATGAACTGTACGTGAAGCCGGGATTGACTCGTGAGGAGTTCTCGGAACGATTAACGGTAATGGCGAAAGCGTGGGAGAATTGGCGAGCACACGAACTAGCGGAGAGGTTGATAACATAAGGATCACCCGATGTGTCTCCTGCTGTTGTTGTGCGGGATGGTCGTACCTGAAACTGGTATCATGTGTGATACGGTTGACTTAATCGAGGTAAATCATTTCTATGACGACGAGGCAAGGCTAGTCTTTTTACAGGTAATCTTCTACGATTGGGCATACTACGAGAATCGCTATCAGGTGCGGGCATGGCGGCTACTGAAGGAACCATCACAGATACCGAGATACAACTGGACGAGCGGCGACTATGAGACGATCTTTCAAGACGGGGATGTGATCAGGCGGGTAAGGGCGAAATACTACCGCGAGACGTGGACGCAGTACGATCCAGAAATAGAAGAACGAGAGCGACTACCGAAAGATTGCCGGCGTGGACTACGCAAGCTAAGGAAGGCTAAGTAATGGACACACGAGAAGGCAGGAACGATCCCGACATGAGCGAAGCAGAACTATCAAAACAACTCGCGGAGCATCGCAAGCCGACTAGAGGCATTGTGAAGTTGAGAGTCGAGAAGAAATGTCCGCGTTGTCGGCATAAGTCGAAACACTGGCACAAGGTAAATAACGTATGCGTGACGTGTGCGACAAAGGCACAATCGAAAGTGCGTTGGGCTTAACTATAATCGGGCGGGTGAGGACAATACGATGAATACTTGGCGACGAGCTAACACGCACGCATTAGCACCCGTAGAGGGCGATACAGAACGCATCGACCGAGAAGGCGGTATGTTCGGTGCAGGGCTCATACGGGGCGTTGTGGTCGCTCAGGCGGGGAGTTTCAAGAGTCTCGGGCGGGGTGCATTCAATGACGATGCAATTAGGCAGATTGCGTCCATGATGGGCGAGGAGGAGAAAGGCCTGAAGTGCCGCTTGTCGCATCCTACCGAATCTGACGACGGCGTGGGGAACTACCTCGGACGCATCGACAATCCACACGTAGACACGCTCACCGATCACCGTGGGGATGAGGTGCTCGCCGTACGGGGGGACTTACACCTCGCCGAATCGAGCACAAAAAGCCCTCAGGGGAATCTGGCCGACTGGCTGCTGACTCGTGTAACGGAAGATCCCGACAGTATTAGCAGTTCCCTTGTGCTCGCTGCCGAGGAGAAGCAACAGCTCGACGACAAAAAGAAACCATTGGAGGACGAGAACGGGGTGCGTTTGCCCTCGTTGTGGTTTCCAACTAAACTACACGGTAGCGATCTTGTCGACACGGGTGATGCCGTCGATGGCCTATTATCATCTGATTTTACGGGTTTGCGGAACGAAACGCTCCTAAAGGGATGTGCCCTACTCGATACTCAGTTCGTTAATTGTGATCGGGATTACGTAGAGCAGCACCTTTCGGACTTCGTAAGTCGTTATCTATCGCACAAATACGGGGATGCCGAGCCTACGACGGCTGACGATGCGAACGCCGAAACCGAGGCGAAGTTGCAACGGGACGCACTAGAGATTCGTAGCAGAAACCGCCGAATTTGACATTCTAGGCCCGATAGTATACCATTTCAGCAGGTGGGGAACTTCCCTATCTTCACAATTACAATCTGAACTCGCTTTCGTATCTGCGTCTTTACGCTTCAGGATACAATAAGTGCGGTTCTGGCTGGCCGCTTAGGGCACGTCGGAGCTGGTGAGTTTGTTTATCGCAAACGCCGGGTCTGACGTGCCTTTCTTTATGGCTCTATATCACCTTCCCGGCCTAACCAGAGGAACGATATAGATGAATCTTAAAGATTTGAACGCACGGCTCGATAGCGTGCAGGACGAAATCGACGCCTTGCTCGGCACTGCCGCAGCACCTAAAGAGGATCTGTCGATTGAAGACGTAGACGCCGCAAAAGCACTCGAAGCCGAGAAGTCCGAATTGCTCGCCAGCGTGCAAGCACTCAAGGACGCCGAAGAACTCCGTAAGAAGAATCTTCAGCGAGCACGACGTGCAGGCCCCGTACAACCCGCCAAAGTCGAAGTTCTCGGCGAAGCGTGGGAACGTGGCGAAGATCCGATGTGTGGCTTCAAAGAGCCCAAAGACATGCTCAAGGCTGTTATCGAATCGGGCAGCGGGCACGGAACCGATCCACGACTGAAGATGCTCGCAGCCGGTAGCGACGAGGGTATGGTAGCCAGCGATCCTTACGGTGGATTCGCAGTGCCTTCCGGGTTCATGGCAAGCCTACTGACTCGTGATTCAGAAGTTGATTTTATTCAACCGCTGACCACGAAGATCCCGATGGCTACGCCTACGGTTAAGATTCCCGCCCGTGTCGATTCTACCCATACTTCAAGTGTATCCGGTGGACTGACTGTTTCGCGACGTGCCGAGACAGCCGCAGGAACTTCCAGTCGCATGCAGCTTGAGCAAGTTACGCTTAACGCTCATTCGCTGTTCGGCTTGAGTTACGCAACCGAGGAACTGTTAGCAGATTCTGCGATCTCTTGGATTGCTACTCTGCAAGCTGGCTTCGGTGAAGAGTTCGCTAATCGCAAGATTCACGAACGCATCAACGGTACGGGTGCAGGCGAGTTTGAAGGCGTCAAGGCGAGTGCCGCTGAAATCACTGTCGCACGCGGTACGGACAGCACGTTTGTGCTTCTCGACGCTGCTAACATGATCTCACGTTGCTATCGCTCGCAGAACGCAGTGTGGATGATCAATCCTACTGTCATCCCGCAGCTAGTTACGATGTCGGAAACTGGTACGGGTTCGGCACTAGTGAACACAGGAAGCGGCACAGGCACGTTCTCGTTGCTTGGGCGTCCTGTTTATGTCACCGAGCACCTGCCAGCACTCAATACCGAGGGCGACGTGATGCTGGTCAACTGGAGTGAGTATCTTGAAGGCGATTTGGAAACAAAGCAGTTTGCAAGCAGCACTCATGTACGCTTCGTTGAACATGAGAGGTGTTTCAAATTCTATGAACGAAATGACGCTCGTTGCTGGTGGCGTGCCGCTCTTACTCCTAAGAACGGTTCGACAATCAGCCCAATCGTTACGCTGACCGACGACTAAACATCACACATCCCACCGCTCAACGATGTGGGCTGTTTTTTACTACAACTAACTATTCAGAGGATACATAACATGGCAAGTTCACTTGCAAGTCAAAAAGCCTTGTCGAATCTCGTGGTAAAATACTACGACTTAGATCCAGGCGACACCGCAGCTAACGCGATCGGATGGGAAGCTATCGAAAGCGAATGTCTACTTGTTTCGTTTATGAATACAGTGGGCACATCGGACATCACACTGACGATCAATGCCGCTGTGGACAGCAGCGGAACGTCGAGCACGATTGTTAAATCAGCTTCCGCCACTAATCCGAACGCGGTGTTCGACTATAACTTCCTTGAAGTTCTGGCAGAAGAAGTCGCCCAGCAGGGTGCAACCTCCGGCCTTGTGTTCACTCATTGGAGTGGCGTCGTCACGATGGCAACCGGCACTGATGAAGGCATCGGCGGGCAGATTGAATACAATTTGCACAACCCACGCCTGAACGCAACCGCTGACTCCATCGCTTAAGCGAAAGGCATGGCAATGCCCCAGGCACATTCCGCAACCGGATCTACCGTGTTAGTTTCCGCTCCTAGTACGGGGCCGGTTGTGGGATTGCCTTTGGTTAAGTTACAGCTATCGGTTGATCATAACAACGACGATGAACTGATTAGGCATTACGTCAGTACGGCGATAGATTTAGCACGAGATTACCTCGAAGCGGATCTGTTGGCGACAACATACATTCAGAAGCATGATTCGTTCCCGTGTTGTGACATTCTGTTGGATAGATGGCCGGTCGCTTCCGGCGACGTGTCATCCATTACCTACTTGGACACCGCAGGGGACTCGCAAGCACTCGCCACGACTGTTTACAAAATTACTGCGTACGAACGCGAGAAGACACGTATCAGCCTAAAGAGTGGGCAGACGTGGCCGAGTACGTACTTTGAAGCAGATTCAGTGACGGTCGCATTTACTGCGGGCTGGGGTGTGTCGTCTGCCAATGTATGGGCGGGACCGAAACAGATACAGCAAGCCATTCTCGTGATGGTTGCTGATTGGTACTCGTGTCGGGAAATGGGCGGCATGTCGAAAGCCGCTTGCGGGTTGCTCGATCAGGTGAGGCTATTCTCTTATGGATAAATTCTCATGTGTTAGGGCTGGTAAGCTCCGGCATCGGATAGACATCGAGAAGTTAGTCTCAACCGGCATCGTCGGCGACATGGGAACGCCCGAACGTAACTGGGTAGCGGTTGCTCAGCGTGTGCCCGCTGAACTGAAGCACGTAGGCGGGACTGAAACAGAGCAAGCACAGCAGACGACAGGCTTTCAAGGTCTCGTGTGTGTCATACGATACCGCATGGGCGTTGACTCGGGGATGCGTGTTGTCAATTGCTCAAATCGTGAGATAATGGACATCGTGGCCGTTAAGGATCTAACGGGATTGCGTCGAGAGTTGACGCTTGAAGTCAAGGCGGCGAGTCCTGCGGAGGTGCGGTAATGGCTACCATCACAGGTACGATTATACAGATACTACGTGGTGACAGTGGTGTGTCATCGCTCGTAAGCGATCGCATTCGCAGCCCAGTACTGAAGCAATCAGACAAAGGGCCTAGCGTGCGTGTCGCAACGAAGGCGGGCACATCGCACAACCACACGCTCGGGCATAGTGGATTAGAAGAGGCAAGCGTCTTGGTTGACGCATACGCAGACACACCGGAGAAGGCGGCAACATTACAAACGGCCATTTTCAACGCACTACGAGACAAGCGGGGCACGTTCTTCGGGATGAATGTACGATCGCTACTAACGAATGGTGTGCCGACTGAAAGCAGCGAGGCGAGCAAGGTAGGGGCGGATCACGACTTGTACCGAAGCTCGAGAACATACGAAGCAGCATACGAGATATAACCCTGAGCGGGTATTAGGAAACGATATTATGAGTGATGTAGGCTTTGGTTGCACAGTTGTATTCGGGACTTCGGGATTCACCGCAAGCCTCGATTCGATCGACTTGCCGGGATGGGTTCGTGAGTCTATCGACACTTCGCACATGACGACCACGAACGGGCAGAAGACTTTTATGCCTTCGGACATGTCGGACGCTGGCGAACTCGGAATGGAAGTACACTTCGACCCGAACACGACTCCACCGCTCGCTCAAACGGACCTTGCTGAGACGATCACGATTACTTGGCCTCTTCCTGCCGGTGGTAGTACAGCAGGCACGTGGGCGGCTTCCGGGTTCGTCACAAGCTACTCGGCGAATACTGAAAAAGAAGGACTAATGACGGCTTCCGTAACATGCAAGCTGTCCGGTGGAATTACAATCGTAGCATCCAGCTAAGGAGTATACACATGGCAGCTTTGACAATTACGGCAGCTAACGTCGATCCGACAGCAACCGCAACTATCGTTACTAAGACGGCTGGTGCGACTATCACCGCAGGGCAGGCTCTTTACCTCGATTCGAGTAGCTTGCTCCAGTTAGCTCGTGCGAACGCCGCGAGCACTGATGCGGTTGTAGGCATCGCTTTGAATAGTGCGTCTGCTAATCAGCCCTGTAGCTACATCACAGGCGGGAACTTCAACCCAGGGGCAACCGTTGCTGCAGGGGTGTATTATTACCTAAGCGATGCCGCAGCGGGTGCGATCGTGCCCGTTGCCGATCTGGGCTCAGGTGACTATGTGACTAAGCTGATGTACGGCACCACGACGAGCGAGTGCAAGGTAGAAATCACCACTACGGGGCTCGCTCTCGCATGAAGATTCAATATCGAAAAAGAGTCACGTCGCCACGGGAGGCGGTGGGGCGTGAGAACGAAATACGGGACGTCCCCAAAGTACTCGCACAGCGACTATGTGACGAGGGATATGCTTTCGCCGTGAAAGCACCGAAGAAACCGAAACCCAAAAAGAAGGTAGCGGAAAATGAGCCTAAGAGAACAGATACT
>Ga0208010_1000671_pt1 | contig 11945 bp, 11 predicted proteins | sample 2_EtaG_FD_184074 | JGI IMG/M metagenome (GOLD analysis project Ga0208010, IMG submission 184074) | Marine viral communities from the Subarctic Pacific Ocean - 2_ETSP_OMZ_AT15125 metaG (SPAdes) (version 2) | ecosystem: Environmental > Aquatic > Marine > Oceanic | place: Pacific Ocean | collected... | reverse complement strand
TAACTACACCAGCATCAAACGGGGCTAAGCCAACAGATTATTATTTGGATATAGATGCAGTCGAAAAACCAGTTTTAAATATTTCAGGCCAAAGAAAAACGCCAGATGGCGGCAATCCTGGCGTTTTTCTTGAAACAAATTATTTAACATATTTTGCGGGCCGCACTTCGCCTAAAGAAAAAATGAAGGGAGATCTTGAACAAGACAAAGAAGCCGGAATCTTTCACTATGTTCTCGGAAAAAATAGGGGAATCATAAAAGACATTAAGCTTTCTAAAACCGATTCTAAAGGTCTTCCAGAAGTTAGATTTGAGCAAGATGGTTACGACGGCTTAAAACAATTAAGAGTCGTTTATGATGTTGATGTTGACACTTATCTAAATGTAAAAACATTTCCAGGCTCCTATATTTTTGTAGATCCGCGAGGGTTTGCTCCTAATACAAATTTAGAAGCTGATAGCGAGCTTAATTTAACGGAATATGGAATCGGCGGCTATTGCATGATAATTAGATCAACGCATGAGTTTGGTGCTGGCTTGGCAAAAAGCTCGCTTCATGCTAAATGGGTGCATGATACAAATAATAATTTAGATAAAAAAGCAGACAATGAGAGGCAATCATATAGAGGTGCCAATGATGGTGATGGTTGTAGTTCCACAGATGTTGGACACACAAAGCGTAAATCTCAGCAAGCCGCAGAGAAAGCACAAAAAGAAGCAGGAGATACTGTCGGATCACTGTAATTAATCCGAACCTATAATAACAGGAATAAATTAAATGGCAGACGATACATATTTTAAAAAATCAAATTTTGACACAACTTTTAATTTATTTTATAAAAACGTAATTTATAAAAGAAGAATGTATGGTCAAGGATATAAAAACATTATAGACTTTAATGCTGGTGAGAAATTATTATATGGTCGTGTTGATCATTTTTTTATACCAATTAAAAATACTGATCCAATTAATTTTGATTCGTTTAATAGCGCTATTGCAAATGGTCAAAGAGTTTCTGCTGTTGGTTTTGTTGTAAGAGCTTTTGAAGATATGGCCGCTCAATTTAAAAGATGCGCCGCCCAGCGTAAAATTTCCCCAACTGATCAATATTTAAGCAATCTAAAGGTGTATAGAGCATATGAAAATCCAGATGTTTTATATCAAAATTATCTAAACACATATTACGATTTAATAATAAAACGATTTAAAAAAGATAAAATAAAAGTAGCAGATTTTGGACATTTTATGAAAGAGCTGTTTAAAATTATATCAAAGCCTGCTCCTGAATATCCTTTTACACAAACCGGGTATATAAAAAGCAAACAATGTCCAATTAATGTATCTGGATTTGCGATAGAAATTGCAGATCTAGATGTTTCTAATGATTTTGATAAAATGGAGAAGTTTGTCGAAAGCAATAATTGGGATTTTTATGTTACAACTTGCAATAAATATGGATTTATGATCGACAGCAACGCTCCGTGGAGAATCGTAGCTGATTTAAATTCAGAAGCTATGATTAATTACAGCGCTTTTCAAGGCGGATTAACTGATTCTTTTATAATATTTGAAAGAATGTTTTCGAACGTTGCGCTTCTATATTATAAAAAATTTAAATATGATTTATTGAGATTATATGATAAAGTTAAAAAAAGCTACTTAGTTCAAGAAATATGCGATGGAAACACAATTAATAAATTGATCATTCCAGCCAATTATTCAATTGATTATTATGAAACTCAATTTTCCGATGATTATTTCTTGGATTATTACTTTAGACTAAGAATATGGGAAGAAGAGACAACACTTTCAAATGCAGAGATATTAAATATTATTAATAAATGCACAGCTGTGGCTAAGAGCAACGGAGCACTTTCTTCAATAGCTCTTTTTGAAAGATTTATTAATAAACCATTTGACTATGTTGGCTCTTTGAGTTATGCTATTAAGAGTAACGAGGCTAAGAAAAATGCAGCTGCAGGAGTTTCTGATTCTTCAACTAAATCCGGCGGAGGTGGTTATTGATATTCCAGGCCCTTGACGATAAGTCAGAATGTATTGGAATTTACGCAGACGGCAAGTTGTCGTTTGAGAATTTTCCGGAAAACCTAACAAAGACTTGGCGCTACAGCGCATCCATCACAGATCCATCGGTGGAGTATGCCTGGATACGCGCTGGAGGGCGCCCTATTACCGATTGCTGCCCAGAAGATTTGAGCAAGGAGCTTCGAGCTGCCCAAAGAAAAATGAAGGCTTATCTCAAGTCTTTCACGATCGCTAAGGTTAATATGGCGGATCATTGCGTGTTTGACTTAATTCCTCACGACTTTCTTGTACGCTTCTGCGAGATCAAAAACAAGATCACAGAGCACGTGTTCAAGACATGTGAGACTCCTCCAAATTACGAGCACCTAAACAGCGTATATAAGCTATTGCATAAGATTAGGTATCAGAGGTTAAACTTAAGCAGCGAAGATTGCAAGCAGCTCTTCTATTCTTCGATGAATCGTCAGAAGATTCAGGAACTAATGAAGAATTACAAAACAATTGATTATAATATGTTTGGAACAATCACAGGAAGGCTCACCACTCATCCTGAATCGTTTCCGATGTTGACTCTCAAGAGAGAATTGAGAAGAATAATCAAGCCCCATAATGATCTTATGATGAGCCTTGATTATAACGGAGCTGAGATCCGCACCTTGCTCGATTTGTGCGGCCAAGAGCAGCCACCTTACGATGTACATGAATGGAATATTCAGAATGTTATCAACGATTTAGAAATGACGCGCTCCGAAGCAAAACTCTATTTCTTCGCATGGTTATATAACCCAGAGTCCAATGATATCGAATCAGATTATTATGATCGTGAGAAAGTTCTTGACAAATACTATATAGATGGTTATGTTAATACTCCATATGGGCGCAAAATTAAAGTGGAACAGAGAAAAGCTTTAAACTATTTGATCCAAAGTACAACCGCAGATCGCGTATTGTCAAAAGCTGTTCTAATCGACAAGATGCTTGAAGGCAAGAAGTCCTTTATTTCACATATTGTTCATGATGAGGTTGTAATTGACTATGCAGATGAAGATAGGGATATTGTGGTGGGAATTAGAGAGGTGTTTGAAGATGGTTATTTGTCAAACTTTAGAGCAGGAAAAGATTATCATAATCTAAATGAGATAAAGCTGTGATTTCAATTATTGGCCTAGGCAATGCTGCCTCAAAGATTGCCGAGAAATTTAAACAAACAAAAAACTACAGCACTTACATGCTGAACGATAGTATTGAAAAAAAATCAAAATATAGCTTCAAGCTTAAGTCGCACAAGACACCAGAAGAATACGAACAAAACATTCCGAATGTAAAAAAGTTCTTTTCGGAAGTTAGCGACCACATACAGTTTTTTATTGTGGGCTCCTCTTTTAGCTCAAATTATTCATTAGGAATTTTACAGCAAATTAAAAATAAGAAGATTGATTTATTCTATATTCAGCCGGATGCAGAACTGATGACTGGTGTCCCTAAATTACTTGATAAAGCTGTCTTTAGTATTTTACAAGAATATGCGAGATCGGGATTGTTGAACTCGTTTACTGTACTTTCAAACATTCTAATTGAAAAAACCATCGGAGATATTCCAATTAAAAGATATTATGATATGATTAATGATTCTATTTTTTCCACCGTTCATTACATAAATTATTTTGATCATGCAGAGCCAGAAATCGGAATAGTCGCAAAGCCGCTCGATATTAATCGTATCAGAGCTTACGGAATTCTTAATCCAAAAAATCTTGAAGAAAAATGGCTTTATGAGCTTGACATGGAGCGTGACCTGTGTTATTATTTATGTATAAACAAAAACAGATTAGAGAACGAAGGAGGGTTGCACAAAAAGATAGTCGATATGTTAAAAGAGAAACCTCGAAACGCATTTCGCAAAATTTCTTATGCAATCTATGAAACAGAACACGATGACTTTGGGCTCTGCGTTGCCCACACTAACGCAATACAAGAATACACTTGACAAGCTACGTTGAGTGTTATACAATAGGAATCAAGGAAAGCTTGATTTACTTTACCCAACAACAGGAGAAAACTAAAATGGGAATTGATATGGAACTAATGCGAAAGAAGCTCGCAACCCTTCGCGGCGAAGGAAATAAGGACGCAAACTCACCCTGGTTCAAGCCAGATGAGGGCGATACAGATATTCGGATCGTGCCGACAAACGATGGCGATCCGCTTAAGGAAATGTTCTTCCACTATAATGTGGGCGAGCATCGTGGTGGCATTATGTGTCCAAAGCGCAACTTTGGAGAAAACTGCCCCATTTGTGAATTTGCTTCTTCGCTCTGGCGCGAAGGAGTAGACAAGAACGATGAGGAGAGCAAGAAGCTTGCAAAGTCACTCTTTGTGCGCACTCGCTATTTCTCGCCCGTTGTTGTGCGTGGCCGCGAAGACGAGGGAATTAAAGTCTACGGCTACGGAAAGCAGGCTTACGAGTTGCTTTTGGGATACATTCTGGATCCCGAGTATGGTGATGTTACCGACATCAACGAGGGAACGGACATTACCCTTACCTATACAAAGCCCACCAAGCCTGGAGCATATCCTCAGACAAACCTGAAGATGCGTCGAAACACGTCCACCCTCCTGGAAGAGGCAGATGCGATCCCCGCCCTCCTCGATCGTATGCCCGACTTTGATGGTCTATTTGATCGTCTTAGTGCATCCCAGGTCGACGCAATCTTGGATGAGCAGCTTTCCGGAAATTCTTCCGCTGAAAGTCGCTCTTCTGAGACAGCCAAGTACGGCGCCGCAAATGCAAAAAGCGATGTAGACCGTGCCTTTGATGAATTGATGAGTGGCTAGTAGTAACTAGGGGCGTCTGGTACCGATGGCAGAGCGGGGCTAAAATACTCTGCCACCTTTCTTCAGATGAAGAGATACATTAATGCTTCGCCTATAGATAGGCAGATGAAGCTAACATGCAAATTATAAAACAAAAAGGAGAAATAAAATGCATACTTTAGAACTATACACCGAAAACGATGAAGACATTCCAGTTTCGGTAGTAACTGTCCAGCTGGGACGCAATCGAAAGGAAAATCGAGATACCAAGAAGAAGATGGGCATGCCCATGAAGGCGCGCTTTGGGCATGCTTATATCCGCATATCACCAGAAAGCGAGTTGTTTGCGATTCCAAATGGTACGAACCCGCGCGCCCTTAATTCTGAGTCACCCAAAGTTAAGGCTATTCGAAAAACCTTAGAGGAATTGCCGGGCTTTGCTGTATATAACGGCGGAGTTTGTATTGTGGTTGACGATGGGTCGGTTAGTTACGATTCTGAAACCAATACTATATCATTTTCTTGCAAGCAAGATGGCTCTGGCCACTATGATGGGCAGCATACGATCGAGGCAATTGCGCAAGGCGCAGCCAACGCCACTGATCAGCAGGTGTCCATCACCTTTGTTGAGAACAGGTTCTTTGAGAACAATGGTCAAATTCGCACGGCTGCTGAGACGTGGAATAGTCGAGAAACGCAGAAGCTAAATAGCGAGCAAAACCAACGTGGGCTTTTTGACCACCTTAAGGCGTATCTCAACGCAGACATTTCTGCAAATATCGGCTGGCGAGAAAATGAAAAGAATGTCGAAGGCGCCTTGATCAAGAAAGAGTGCAGAATTGACCGGGTTATCTCTTTGATGTACACGGGCGTTCCGGCGCTAAGAAGTGACTGGTTAGATACCGGTGATGAGATGCACAACATCTTGCGAAAGGGTTATCGTTCTACGATGATTCTAGAAGATGCGGATAAAAGCCGTGACTTTGAAAAGTTGTTTGTGCATGCAAACCGCATTCTCGCTATGAATGATTACATTCAGAAGAATTTGCGCACTGCTTTTGAAAGAAACGCCAGTGGTGATGAATCTTTCGATGATTTACAGATTGTGCGCAAGAGTGGGAAAACTGATATGAGGAAGGATGTCGCCAAGCGCAAGTTTTTCGCCCAGCAGATGTTTGATGGAAGCACTCAAAGTGTCGCGCTTCTTCCTGACTATATGCAGCCAGTAATGTACGGTCTTTTAAAGAACGCTTTCAAGCTGGATCGCAAGACTGGAAAGGTAATTTTGGCAAACGGACTTACCGACAAGGATTTGGAGGCGATTTGGGACGAGGCAGGCTATAAGATCCTTAGCATGCTTGAGACGCGCTTTTCGATGTATTTCCGTAAGCGTTTTAACTCGCGACATGCCGAATTCGGGTGTTGGTCTAACCTTTGGGATAAGTGTGACCATATCTTTGAAGAAGCCATCGACAGCGGTTCTTGGCGCAGTCAGAACATTGCCAATGCGGCTAAGTGATGAAAACTCCATTACGATATCCTGGCGGTAAAAGCCGTGCTATAGATACGTTGATGGAGTTCGTTCCCGATGATTGTGGGGAGCTTTGCTCCCCCTTTCTCGGGGGCGGCTCGTTTGAGCTAGCCCTCGCAGAGCGAGGAATTGTTATACACGGCTATGAAGGCTTCAAGCCCATTGTGTGGTTTTGGAATGCTTTGTTAAAGAAGCCTCAACAATTAGCCGTCGCCGCCAGAAGGTTTAGGCGCCTCCAACTCTATAGCTACGATAAGACCAGAGATCCTTTTCGAGCGAGAGGGCTCCGGAAAGATGATTTTCTTCGCTTCAAAGAAGAGATCGCCTTTGCGTTAAAGAAGGGGCACCCCGGCACCATCGACTTGGCCGCAAAAGTTTATGCGCTCAATCGCAGCAGTTTTTCTGGCACCACATTAACGGGAGGATATTCGGCTGAAGCCTCGTGCATGCGATTTACTGAATCTCAATTAGACGAAATATCTAACTTTAAGGTGCAAAATTTTACAGTGCGTTGTGCTGACTTTAAGAGAGCCTTAAAAAATCATGATTGTTATTTGTACTTAGATCCTCCCTATTTTATGCCGCCCGGTAGTAATAACTACTATGGCATGTCCGGCGATATGCATAAAAGCTTTGAACACTTAGCTTTGTTCTCGCTTCTCAGACAGAGAGAGAATTGGATTTTATCGTATAGAGACTGCGACGAGATCAGATCTCTTTATCGAGACTATCAAATCTATGATGCTCAATGGACATATGGAATGAATAAGACCAAAGAATCAAAAGAAATCATTATTACCAACTTGCCAAAGCGTTTACATTGTGTTATAATGGACAACACAGGAGGAACAGAATGAGAAAGAAAACAAAAGCAGGTCGTGTGGGACTACAAGACCTGATGACGTTAGTAAACAAGAAAGCCGGCCGAAATGTCGCACACGACTTGACAGGGGATAATCCTACTCAAGTAAAGGAGTGGATCCCGACCGGCTCACGCTGGTTAGATTCTATCATCTGCAAGGGCCAGCGCGCCGGCATTCCTGTCGGCAAAGTAACCGAGATTGCAGGATTAGAATCCACAGGCAAATCTTATATGGCTGCACAAATAGCAGCAAACGCCCAGAAACAGGGAAAACTCGTTATATATTTTGATTCCGAGTCAGCAATCGACCCAACTTTTTTAGAGGCAGCAGACTGCGATTTGGAGCGTTTAATGTACGTTCAAGCATCGTCTGTCGAGTTTGTGTTGGAAACGATTGAGGAACTTCTCGGAGCAACTGATGAGAAGCTTGTTTTCATCTGGGACTCTCTGGCATTTACGCCAGCAGTCTCAGATGTGGAAGGCGATTTCAATCCCCAGTCTTCGATGGCAATGAAGGCGCGAATTCTTGCGAAAGGAATGTCAAAACTGACCATTCCGATTGCCGATAAACAGGCAACATTCATTGTTCTGAATCAGTTGAAGACAAACATTCCCCAGGGACCAGCCGCGCGCATTGTGGCGATGACGACACCTTATATGACTCCTGGCGGAAAGGCTATGATTTATGCGTATTCATTGCGCATCTGGCTGACCGGCCGCAAGGCTAAGTCTTCCTTTGTTGTTGACGAGAAAGGATTTAGAATTGGATCCGAAGTTAAAGTTAAGCTGGAAAAGTCCCGCTTTGGAACACAGGGCCGATCGTGTGCCTTCCGTATTCTGTGGGGCAACGAAGTCGGCATTCGCGATGAAGAAAGTTGGTTTGATGCCATTAAGTCATCAGATTGCTTGACAAGCGCCGGCGCATGGTATACGTTAAAGATAGGAGACTACGAGAAAAAGTTCCAACCATCGAAATGGACACAACTAATTACAACAGATAGTGAATTTAAGGAGAGGGTGCTGCGTCTAATGGATGAAGAGATTATTCAGAAGTTTGATAAACGTGAAGGAAGCGCAGATGCTTTCTATACAGAACCAGAAGATTTAACAGTACCACACAAGGAGAACAAATGATTTCATTAATTACAGCACTTGTTTTGGCTATGTCTTTCAGCGTAGCCGATGCAAAGCCACACAAGCAGAAACAGTCCGCTAAAAGAGCGGTACCGCATCAGCACCACGCAGCAAAAAAGCCGCGCCATAAGCACGCGACACACCGACACCACCAGTATCATGTCGCAAGGCCCCCGCCCCCGCCCAAAGCACGTGGCACCTATTCGGTATACTTCTATCGCGGACACTGGGTGATGGCACACCACAGACCTCATTTTATGTGGAAGTGGAATCATGTCGCTGGTCGGTGGACTCTCGTTTTCCGATTCTAAAAAAACACTTGACTTAGCCCCCTCAATAAGTTATAATGTATATGACTTGAGGGGGTTATTTTATGGCGGATTATGACTGTAGACCAGATAAACTGCACGAATATGCCGGTCGCATTGCTCGTTATTTAGAACACGCAAAGAAAGCAGCCCATCTATCCGAATTTCCAGATTATCGCCATGGCGCGGTTTTGGTAAAAGGGGGCTCTGTCATTAATACGAGTAATAACAAGAGCGGCTATTGTGCATTTGGAATGCGTTTTCGCAAGAAAGACCAGGGAAAGGCCACAGTACACGCAGAGCTTGGCGCCATTCTTGGAGTAGACAAAAGGCTTACCCAAGGTGCCACTCTGTATGTGGCGAGAATAGGAAAGCAGGGCGCCTATAGGCCATCACAGCCCTGCTCGATGTGCATGGCCGCGATGCGATATGTTGGCATAAAGCGTGTCGTGTTTACCATTAATAGCAAAATTGCAGGGAGCTATAAACTATGAAAAGAGTATTGATTATTGACGCGCTAAACGCATATTTGAGGGCCTACATTGTAGATCCCTCGTTGTCTACGAATGGCCAGCCCATCGGAGGCCTAAAGGGGTTCATTAAGATCCTTCAGAAGTTAGCGCGCGAAACAAACCCAGACAACATTATCATTGCGTGGGATGGGCCTAATGGTTCGCGCAAGCGCAAAGAGATGGACAAGAATTACAAGGCCGGCCGGAAGCCCATCAGGCTAAACCGCGCCATCCGCAACCTTACAGATGATGAAGAGTTGCAAAATAAGATGTGGCAACAAAAGCGCATCATTGAGTACATGAACGAGATGCCGATTATTCAAGTGCTCCTCCCAGAGATTGAAGCCGACGATATCATCGCCTATGTAACACAAATGGAACACTATCAGGGATGGCAGAAAATCATTGTCTCCAATGATAAAGATTTTATGCAACTTTGTGATGAAGAAACGGTGCTGTGGCGCCCCACTGTTAATGAGATGCTTAATGCAAAACGTATTGTAGAAACAACAGGCATTCATCCTACTAATATGGCATTAGCGCGAGCGATGGCGGGAGACACCTCGGATAATCTCCCCGGCATCAAGGGCGTGGGACTTAAGACGATCCAAAAGCGCCTCCCATTTTTGTGCGAGAGTAAAACATATAACATTCCTGATGTGATGGAGCGGTGTCGACAGTTAAACAAAGGAAGCCGCGTAAAATTTTATGATAGCGTAATACAGGGCAAAGGTCTTATAGAACATAACTACAAGATGATGCAGCTGTATGCGCCACAAATGTCCTTCCAATCAAAAATGCATACGAAAGAAAATATAGAAAACTTTGAGTGCGAATTTAATCGAACTGAACTAATTCGCATGATGCGAGAAGATGGATTTGGTGAGTTAAACTGGGAGGATCTTAAGACACAGTTAAACAAGATCAATTACGAGTGCGTTGACAATGCAACTAAATAAATTTCATTTTCACATAGACTTTCCAGTCACCGGCGCTATAATTATAAAGACCAGCAGAGGACATCAATGATAGCAGAAAAAGCAAGTTTTGGGAGGTACGGAAAATCCTTCCAAGAAGGGCTTGTTCAGTTAATCTTTGAGGATCGTGCATTTGCCGATCAAATCACAGAAGTATTGAACATTAACTTTTTAGAACTAGAGTATCTGCGTGTTTTTTTGCAGAAAGTTGTAACCCATCGCACAAAGTATGGAAAGCATCCGTCTGTTGAAGCAATGATTGCTGTTCTTCGCACGGAACTTGAAAGCGAAGACGAGGTTATTCAGAAACAAGTCCGCGATTATTATGCGAGAATTCATACGCGAGAACTTCACGACAATGAGTATATCAAGGAAACCTCCCTTGACTTTTGCCGAAAGCAAAACCTTAAAGAGGCAATGATGAAGTCGGTGGGGCTTCTGCAGACCTGTTCTTTTGACGAAATCTCCAGTGTTATCAACGAGGCGCTTAAACTTGGATCTGAAAACAATTTTGGCTATGACTACATGGCTGATTTTGAGGTGCGCTTCGCCCCCAAGCATCGCAGCCCTGTTTCTACGGGCTGGAAAGATATTGATGCGATTGTGGGCGGCGGCCTGGGAAAGAGCGAATTAGGAGTTGTGATTGCTCCCACGGGCGCAGGCAAAAGCATGGCACTAGTTCATCTTGGCGCGAATGCGCTTAAAGAAGGGAAAACTGTGGTGCAATATACTTTAGAGCTTCAAGATACTGTCATCGCTAGTCGTTATGACAGCTGTCTCACTGGTTATCCTCTTTCTGATATCAAGAACTTCAAGCAAGAAATCTATGAAGAGATCAAGGCGCTTGATGGGGGCCTTATTATTAAGGAATATCCCACCAAATCAGCCTCTACTAACACTATCCGCGCTCACCTTTCTCGACTTGTAAAGCGAGGAATAAGCCCCGGAATGATTATCGTAGACTATGCCGATCTTTTGAAGCCGGTTACCATAAGAAAAGAGAAGCGTACCGAACTGGAATCTATCTATGAAGAGCTTCGAGCTTTATCAACAGAATTTCAGTGTCCTATTTGGACAGCATCACAAACGAATCGTTCAGGATTGAGCGCGGAGGTTATTACGATGGAACAAATTTCAGAAGCCTTCAATAAATGTTTTGTGGCAGATTTCATTTTCTCTGTCTCTCGCACGATCGAGGACAAGCAAAACAATCTAGGCAAGATCTTCATTGCGAAGAATAGGAACGGCCCTGATGGAATGGTGTTTCCCATATTTATGGATACATCTAACGTCAACATCAAGATCCTTCCTCGGCCCACCGCGCCACAGGCGCATGCCGCGCCCAATCAAATAGTCACCGCGCCAGTCGCGCTAGACCCCAAGGCACAGCAGCAACTACTCTCAGCAAAATATACAAAACTAAGGAAAGGAAAACACACATGAGAACATTAGAAAACATTCGTCGCTTTAGATTATCAGATACATTTATTGAGCCCTATAAAGAGGCTGAAGTTCCTTGGGGCCCCTTGGGATATGTGACATTCAAGCGCACATATGCTCGCCGCCTAAACGAATTTGATCCCAGTGCTACAGGTACCGAAGAGTGGTGGCAAACATGCCGCCGCGTCATCGAGGGGATGTTCGATATGCAGAAGCAGCATGTTTTCTTGTTGGGCCTAGAGTGGATTGATAGCAAAGCCCAGAGCACAGCAAAAGATGCATACGAGCGCTTATTCAATCTTAAGTGGACCCCTCCAGGCC
>Ga0208010_1000669_pt1 | contig 11969 bp, 25 predicted proteins | sample 2_EtaG_FD_184074 | JGI IMG/M metagenome (GOLD analysis project Ga0208010, IMG submission 184074) | Marine viral communities from the Subarctic Pacific Ocean - 2_ETSP_OMZ_AT15125 metaG (SPAdes) (version 2) | ecosystem: Environmental > Aquatic > Marine > Oceanic | place: Pacific Ocean | collected... | reverse complement strand
TTCATCAACAACAACGGACAAGTGTATTTAGATGAGCAGGATTGGGATTATTCTGCAACAACAGGCAAATATAGGAATATGTTTTTAGGCGAAGGGATTGCAGAAACTAGAAAAAAGATTGAGAGCGGAGAATATAAATTAACTAACTTAAATTAAATAACTATGAAATACGAAATACTAGGAGTGTATAAGTTCAACGAGGTTGAGGTTATAGACTACGCAAAAACTAAAATGGAAGCTATAATATTAGTGCATGAATACAGAATGGCTTATGGTAATGAGTGGAATATTACATGCAAACGAAAAACTAACTAAAATTAAATAACTATGGCACTACAATGGGATGTGGAAAACATCAAAGAAGCATGGTATCTAATACCTCAATCTGTATTAGATAAAGAAGCAAAAGAAAAGGAAGAAAATCCTAATAGAATAAGCTTAATGGCTCCAACTCGTTATGAGGAAAATGGAAACACTTATCAAATGAAAGGAGAACTCCAGACACTTATATTCTTAACAATGAATGTAGGTATGAATGAAATTACTAAAAAGAATTATGAGAAATTCTATAATAGATTACACTTTTTAGAAAATCAATTAGAAGGAACATATCTAACATACGCTGGAGAAAAACATCCGTTTACAAAGGAAATGATTAAAGATTTGATTGGGTTAAAAACTAACGCAACAAACCTAACGAAAGCTAAATTTATTAAGAACGCAACAAGACATATAGAATTATAATACTAACTAAAAACAAATAACTATGAAAACAAATGAAACTTATTACTTAGTACAATATAGCGATAGCTATGGAGATAGAACAAATGAGGGGGTATTTACAAAGAAAGGCTGGGAGAAGTATATTAAAGAAGAAAATGAAATGAGAGATGAAGAAGATAAATGGGAAGAAAATATGGAAGAATGTGAAGAATTAGGACAATTTATCTTTACTGAAATTGAAGTGTATAACTAAACTAAATAATTATGGAAACAGAACTAAAAAAAGAACTAACAGAACTAATCTTAAAATTAACTGATGTAGACTATGAAAGCTTTTGTAGCAACTATAATATAAAAGATAAAGGTAGAGATATGTTAGAATTTATACAAGATTTAGATGAAGATAATACGGAAGAAGTTATAAGTGAAATACACTTTAATGCAGAACTAGAATACTAAAATAAATAACTATGGGAACAAGCAATTTTTACAACAAGAACGCTGAGGATATATACGCTGTCCTTATGAATGAATATGAAAATGATGAGCATGTATATCCTGATGAGTGGCAGTGTGATGATTTAATTGATAACACTACCTATGAACTAGAGAGTAAGGGATATACTAAAGTAGGGAAGTGGGATAATGATAGGAATTTTTCAGGGTTAATACTAGCTGAGAAAACTATATACAAATCCTTTGGAGATGTAGAGGTGGGGTTTACTATTAAAGCTTTCTTACGAAGCGGATATTATGATGGAGCTAATTTAGATTGGGAACTATATAATTATGAGGGATATGAAGATGATTATGGTAGTATAGTAGATGACATGCAATCTTATATGGAAGAAAGTTATGATATGAATAGAGGCATGGTAATGATACAAACTAAACATGCTGAGAATTGGATAGACACTGAAATACAAAAAGAGATAAATATACTAGAGAACTTTTATCAAGAGATATGCCAACATAAACTAGGGGTGGCGGCTAGGTTTAGTAATGGAGAAACTATATACACTAAAGTAAATTAATAACTAAAAAATAAATAACTATGAAAACAAATGATATAAGATATTGTCCTAAATGCTCAAACGAATTAAAGGTAGAAAAAGAAAAAGAAATAGATTATCCTTATGTTTGTTTTGAGTGTGACGAAAACTTTTACGAATTTGAAACTATAAAACCAGCAAAATTTGAGCAAGATTATTGCTATTCAATAAGAGATGTAAAAATAACTAAAACTAAATAACTATGAAAACAAAAGAACTTAATCTTAAAAACGAAACACTAATCAGATGTAATAATTGCTATAAAATATATATAGAAGATGTGGGGAACTACAAATATATTTTTGAGTGTAAAAATTGTAAGTCAGAAGATTATTTAATGGAATTAACTAAAACTAAATAAAATGAAAACAACTGTAATAAACGGACACAAAGAAGTAGATAAGATAATGGTAATAATGGATATGTACAAAGAGTATGTACCTGAATTTTACAATAGCAAAAATTATCAAAACAATATAATAACAGCTATATATTCTAACCCTGAATACCATGATGATTGGATAGGGTTTATAAAGTTTGCTAAAGAAAATGAACTTGATAAGATGGATATACGAATTACACTTATGCATGATATAGGAGGACTTATTAGGGAAGATGAATGTTTCTTACCTAGAGTTAGTGGATATGCAGAACACTTAGCGGACAAGTCCGCAAAAAAATAATGATGAATAAAGAAATAAAAGGGGTATTCGCCTACACAGCGCTGAAACTAGGATAACACGGGATAGGCACTAGGAGCCCCTTTTTTTCTTTTCTTAATAATGAATATAATGGTAATAACCCAACTGCCGACTTGTTTAGGCAAGGTTGAGGGTTGAGAGGGAACTTAGCAGTTAATGAACTCTCTACCATTATTTATTTTAGAACGGAATTACGTTCATCACACACACAGGGAAGCCGAAAACTGATTAGAGTAGGTAAATTAAAATTAAGTAAAATGAAAACAAAAGAAACATTAGAAGCACAAGTGAGTGGATTAGAAGGAAAAATCCAAGAGTTAAACAATGAATTATCAACCGCTCAACATGAGTTAGGAGTTATAGGCAAACCTACTATGACTGAAAATGTTTACGAATTACTACAAGACACTATTAGAGGAGCTATAGATAATATATCTTTTAGTGAATCTGACTTTGAATACGAAATGTCTATGGAATACGACAACAAAGTTGAGTTAAATTATCTAAACTTTAACGAACAAGAAAGTATGTTTGATGATATTATTCAATGTATTGATAATGACTTTAGAGTGATAGAGAATGAAGAAGAGCTACCTCTTAACTCTGGAGATATTGCAGTGGAACAAGCGGCGGTACATGCTTAGGTTATTTGTAACATTCAGAGTTCTACCTGATGATAAAAGATATATATTAATATCTAAATCTTTTCAGATTGGTGGGCAAAATCAAAGAGCTGCAATATACAAGAGATACCTTAGCATATTTTATGTTAGGGTGTCTCCTGTATATAAGGGATATGAATGCCTTACAATTGCGGTGAATAAATATAATGAATTAACTAAATAATAAAGAGGTGCATGGCTCAAACAGCAGTCAGCTAAGTGAAGTAAGATTAACAGCCTCTTTATTTTTTATAATATTAACTAAAACTAAATAAAACTATGGAACAACGAAAAAAAATGTATTCCGTTTGGGAAAGCGATTGGAATGGTAGGGATTACCCAACATTTTATGAAGAAAAAGAAAAAGCATTTCAACACTTCAAAAACTCTAAAAAAGATAAGCCCCAATATGTTTCAATAAGAGAATGTATAGTAGAAAATTGGGGTACAGATGATAGGGAAATTATAGAGGAAGATAATATACAATCTTACTATTATGAAGATGATGAAAATTAACTAAAACTAAATAACTATGGGAAATGTAAATATGATGAAAATGTTCCTCGCTCTAGGGGGGCTAACATCACAAACAATGGAAGAGAAAATATCATACAAAGAAAAAATTGTATTTTCAACTCCAGGAATTATTAAACCTGAAAATTGGGAAACATTATCACAAGAGGAGAGGTTAAATAGATTAGAGAAATTAGAAACAATTAAATAAATAACTATGAATATAAATTATGGAGATTGGTTAGAAGCAACCTATCAAAATTGTGATGACCCGACTGAATATCAAGGCGAAGAAGAGAAATTTGAATGTGATGAATGTGGATGTTATTACTATACAGATGATAGAGATGATTTTGAATGCCCTAATTGTGAGGACATGGAACAAACAGAAAGAAGTATAACTAAAACTAAATAAAATGGGAAAAAATAAAGAAGAATTTATGAAAGACAGAGAACAAAAAATGACCGAAAGAGAGGAGGAAATTTGGAATCAAGGAGCTAGATTGTTGTCTGCGGAAATAAAAATGAAAACTGACTATATGTTAGAGTTAGAAGAAGTAAAACATCTAAATAATCATCATTTATATTTGTTATATAAATCTAAAACACTGATAGCTGATATGGTTATGTATAACTTAGATAAAGATATGTATAACAGATATGATGATGTAATGAAACAAGCACAAGAATTATTATCCGAACTAAAAGATTATTAAATGAAAAATGATAAGAACGCAAAGATGCCTAAATGGTTTCATGGTAGGGTGTACTCTAAAGGTGGGGTGGTAAATATAAAAGATGGTCAAGCTACATTAAGATTAGACGCTCATGCTTTATCTATATATCATTTAATACAAGGTTATAAGGTTTTAGGTAAGAATGATGATATAAATTTATTAAAAGGAATAGACTGGCTTAGAGCTAATTATCCACACGAATCTGATATACTATTTCCTATAGATAAAGAGTTAAGTTCATTTAATAAAAGAATGAATAGCTCCATAAATAAATCTAGGAAGAATAACTATGATTTATTCGGAAACAAATACTAAATATATACGTTGGTATATACGTTGGTAATACTATAGATAAGATAACATAAAAATAAATAAATATGAAATTAAAAAAAGAATTAGAACATCATGTAATGGAATTAGGAAATTCTGTTCATTATTTTTGTGATGAAGTTGAGTCTTTAACAGAAAAAACTTTATCTAAGATAGATGATAAAGGAGATAATCTAAAGGTTCATACAGACCATTTAACTGATTTAGAAATGAAGTGTATGCATACAATGTATTTAAGAGTGATAGGATATACTTTAATTAGAGGTATAATGGATATGGAATTTGCAGAAAAAGTTTCAAGATTAATGGGAGTTGAATTAATACAAGATGATTTAAAGAATGGAGTCAATGTTCCTAATGAGGTGGTTGATAGTATGTTAGATGAAATAAATAAAAATAAAAAAGATGAGGATAAAAGAGTTAAATAAGAAGTTAAGAAAATATTCAGAAGATGGAGCTAAAAGAGAAAAATTCAAATGGAAAGACATTAAAGATAAACACTCAGATAAAAAATCATTATGTTGTAATTCTCCTATAGTTATATTAGGAGAAAGCGCAAGTCAAGACATAGGAGTTTGCTCTAAATGTAAGAAATTTAGTATAGATAAATCAAAACAAAAAAGATTGTCTGGCAATAGACATCAAAAATTTAAAAGAATAGCAGCGGACGCTCTATATGATTTTGATAGTAATAAATCTCATAACTATAGAGTTCCAAAGAAAAGATAGGAAGAAGGGTTCCCATACCGAAGCAGTGTGGGAGATAACAAATCCCTAAGGTATCAGGTAGGTCTCATATCACCTTTAAGACTTAAGTGCGCCAAATTACCTAGAGGGTGGAAACAAAACACTCAGGTCTACTGGGCTCTTCTTCCTTTTTTTATAAAAAGTTATTAACAATAGTAATATATACAAAAAGTTTGTGTATATTTGCATAACAATTTGCGGATATGTCCGCAGTTTATATATAGATGAATGTGTTAAGGAGTGTGGTATCGGTAACGACCATAAGGATTCATTGCTTTGTTCCTCATAACTCCTTAATTACGTTCATCAATCAATAGTCATTAAATTAAATTAAATTAAAATGGAAAAATCAATTCACACAAAACTTAATGATATACAAATATCATTAAAAGCTCCAAAAAATCAATTCAATAAGTTTGGTAAGTATAAGTATCGTTCAGCTGAAGATATTTTAGAAGCTATAAAACCTTACTTAGAAAAACATAATCTAACTCTTACTATATCAGAAAACACATGTGAGCTGGGAGGTTATTTATTCTTAGATTCAACAGCCACTCTTTATGATTCTGAAACAAATCAAGAAGTAAAAGTAATAGCTTCAGCAGGTATAAATCCAGAAAGAAAAGGAATGGATATAGCTCAATCTTTTGGTTCTAGTAGTTCTTATGCTAAAAAGTATGCTCTTGGTAATATGTTTTTATTAGATGATACTAAAGACGCTGACGCTACATCTAATCCAAAGAAAGTTTCTAAAACTGTTAAAGCTACTAAAAAGAAAATGACTAAAGAAGTTTTAGACTTAATGGTAGACGCTATAGGTAAAGGGAAGGCTGAGCATGTTAAAGAAAGAATGGAGGATTACACAATGACCAAAGTACAAAGAGATATTCTTAATAAAAGATTATCATAATGGAAGAATTAAGTAAATTAGAAGCTCTTCTAAGATTTGGAGAAGATAAAGAGTATTACTCTGATAATGAGTTTGTTACAAATAGTATGTTGGGGTTACTAAATAAATCTCCTCAACATTTATTAGCTTATATGCAGGGATTTACTAAGGAAAGCAAAGCTCTGGATATAGGTAAAGCTTTTCATACTATGATTCTAGAGCCGTCTAAATTAGATAATGAAGTTGTTGTATTTGAAGGTAAAACTAGAAGAGGTAAGGCTTGGGATGAATTTTCTATACAAAACGCAGATAAAACTATTATATCAACATCTGAATGGAATATGATAAATGATATGTCTAATGTTATATTTGAAAATAAAGAAGCTATGGAATTTATTAATAACTCTAAACACGAAGTTGTTGAAGTGTGGAAAAATAACTCTATTAAATGTAAGGGTAAAGCTGATATGGTTGTGATGAATATAGAAAATAAAAAGATTTTAATAGACCTAAAAACTACAAGAGACTCATCTATTGAATCATTTAGAAGAAGCTCTTATAGTTATGGGTACGACAGACAAGCCGCTTTTTACATAGATGGATTTCAAGCTGATGAGTTTTGGTTTGTAGTTATTGAAAAAGAAAATCCATATAGAGTTGGGATATATAAAGCTAGTGATGAATTTATTGAAGGTGGTAGAATTAAAAATAATTATCTTTTAGAAATGTATCAAGAGTTTTTTATAAATAAAATTAAAGATATTAATTCATTTTATTTCAAAGGAGAGTTATAATGACAAACAATAAAATTAAATCAGAATATATTATTAAAAAAATATGTGAATATTTTAATATTGAAGAACATCTAATATTTTCTAAAGGGAGAAGAAAAGAATTAGTTGAAGCTAGACATTACGCTATATATTATATGTATCATTATGGAGATACTTTAGGTTCTCCATCCGCTGTTAGAGATGTATTTAAAAATAGGGGAGGTATTACAAATCACGCCACTATTATATACGCTGTGAAAAAAATAGAAGATGATTTATCTTATTCAATAGATTCAAATAGAAAAATGTTAGAGATAGACTCTTTTATTGGGATAACCAAAAGAAATTATTTAACTATACATTACTTTATGGATGTGAATAAAGGACATGTTATAAACATGAGCTCTGAAGATAATAAAATATTATGGAAACACGAATCAATACAAAAAAGAGGTAGTAAACTATATTTAATAGGAGAATATAAACACCCAGAACACGGGTGGCTTAAATCAGATAACAAATTTTATGATTACGGAGGTTATCTGTGTACAGGATTAGATGCTGAGAGAGTGTATGAAAATAAATAAGGGTGAAAGGCTTTCCTTACCTACTTAGTCGTAATACTTGTTTTGGCCGAGTAGCCCTTATTTTTTAATAATAAATAAAATGAATTTAAAATAAATAAAATGAAAATAATACAATTAGTTAGTTGGAGTGAGGTTGTTAGTAAGCACAAACATACACATAATTATAAAGAAAGAAAAGAACATGAAAAAGGAACTGATTACGGAATAAAGATTGATAAAGTAGATTTTATGTGGTTTGAGAGTGAAAATGTTAGACAGGGTGCATTAAAGGAGTTTCTTAAACATCCTAAACATTTTAAATTAGTAGAATGAATTTAAAATACTTTAGAAAACACTTAAAAGAAAGTTCTGACAGGTTAGATATGACCTATTCTATGATGCATATATTAATATATGCTTATCATTCAGAATATTTTACTAAACAAAACATAATAGATGATGTTCCTTTAGGGGCAGATACTATACAGTCGGGTGTTAAATTAATGAAAGACAAGAGGTTAATTAACACATTAAGAGGTGGTGGCAATGGAACCACAGCTCTTTATAATATTTCTGGGTTTGGCAAAAGAGAAATTAAAATGATGTATAATAAAATAAAACAAACAGGGGAAGCCGAAAACCTTTACTAGAGTAGGCGGAATGCTAAATATATATAAAATGGCAAATTCAATAATCAATTTCAGCATCAATCTAGATAAGATTGATAAAAGCAAAATCATCACTGGTAAAAAAGGTAAATACCTTAACCTTACATTAGGTTCTAACAGAGATGGTGAAGACCAGTATGGTAACACTCATTACGTTTATCAATCTCAAACTAAAGAAGAAAGAGAAGCTAAGGAAGATAAAAACTATCTTGGTAATGGTAAAGAGTTTAACTTTGACGAACCTAAGAAAGAAGCTGTAGTAGAGGCAACTGAAGGTTCTGATGATGACCTACCATTCTAATGGCCGCTAAGTCGTATTGGTTTCCTCATGATACGACAGCTTTTAACGATATGAAAATAGAGTCTATGACCTCTGTATATGGTTCAGAAGGTTATGGATTCTATTGGATTATTGTTGAAACCTTGTCTATGGAGGAAGGGTATAAATTATCTTTACAAAAGAAATCCGTATATGGTGTGCTCTCTAGAAGAACTCAATCAACTACAGAAAAGATAAAGGAATTTGTTGAAGATTGTATAAATGATTTTGAATTATTTCAATCTGATGGAGATTATTTTTGGTCTGATTCTTTACAAAGAAGATTAAAGAAACGAGATGATAAGTCTCAAAAAGCAAGAGAGTTAGTTAATAGGAGATGGAATAAACAGAAATCTAATGCGGACTTGTCCGCAAAAAAAGATACCGAATCACGTTCATCATTAACAGAGAACTTAGAAGAATTTGAAAATTTTTGGTCTATATACGATAAAAAGGTGGGTAAAGACAAATCTTATTCTTTATGGGGAAAACTTTCCAAAAAAGACAAAGAAGATTGCATGAAATTTATACCTCTTTATATTAAAGAAAGACCTAATAAACAATACAGAAAGAATCCTGAAACATTTCTTAGAAATAAAAGTTGGAATGATGAGATAATAACTAATGGTTCAGTGTCTGAAGTGGAGAAGTATGATAATGTTAGTAATGATGAATTTAAGAAGGCGTTTGGAGCATGATAGATAAAAGTTTATTATATGATTATGGTATTTCTTACAGAGGTAAATGGAATCATGAAATAAAAGCTGTATGCCCTAAATGTTCTCATGATAGAAAGAAAAAGAAAGAGCCTTGTCTTTCTATAAATACAGAAACAGGAGTTTTTATCTGCCATCACTGCCAATGGTCTGGTAAAATAATAGAAAAAAAGATGAGGGAAATTAAGTATATTAAACCTAAATACAACAACAAAACATCACTAACCAATAAGGTTATGAAGTATTTTGAGTCTAGAGGTATATCTCAAGATGTTGTTAAAAGAAATAAGATAAGTGAAGATGAAGTATATATGCCTCAAGTTCAAAAGAAAAGAAAAGTTATTAGATTTAATTACTTTAGAGATGATGAGTGTGTTAATGTTAAGTTTAGAGATTCGGAAAAGAATTTCAAGCAGGTAGCTGGAGCAGAAAAAGTTTTCTATGGATTGGATGATATTAAAGATAATGATGAAGCTATTATAGTAGAAGGAGAATTTGATAAACTATCTTTTGATACAATAGGTTTAACTAATTGCGTGTCTGTACCAGATGGAGCTCCTAACGCTAACGCTAAGAATGTTGAAGCTAAGTTTTCTTACTTAGATAATTGTTATGAATATTTTGAAAACAAGAAGAAAATATACATAGCTGTTGATAACGACGCTAATGGAAGGAGGTTGTTAGATGAATTAAGTAGAAGATTAGGAAGAGATAGATGTTGGATAATTGATTTTCCTGAAGGATGTAAAGATTCTAATGATGTCCTTGTAAATCATGGAGAAAAAACTCTTTATGATTGTTATGAAGACGCTAGAGCGTATCCTGTAGAGGGGGTTTTTGGAGTTGATAGTGTAGAAGAAATGCTTTGGGATTCATACCATAATGGTAAACAAAAAGGAGTTACTACAGGATATTCTTCTTTAGACCCTCATTATACATTTAGAGCGGCTGAGTTTGATGTGTTCACTGGGATTCCAGGACATGGTAAAACATCTTTCTGTTTGCAATTAATGTTAAATTCATCTATTTTATACGGATGGAAGTGGGGAGTGTTCTCTCCTGAGAATTATCCCATAAACGAGCTCTACGAGACTTTAATAGAAATGTACATAGGGACTACCTCAGACGTGGAATCTGACCACAGAATGTCTGTAAATGAGTATAGAGCGGGTATGAAGTTTATAAACAAACATTTCTTTGTAGTTTACCCTGAAGAAAGCTTCTCTTTAGATATTATATTAGAAAGATTCAGATATTTAGTGCATACTAAAGGAATTAAAGGAGTTTTAGTAGACCCTTTTAATCAATTAGACCATAACTATAATGGTATGTCTGAAGCTAATTATGTCGCTGATACCTTGAATCAAATTAGAAAATTCACAAAAGCTAATGATGTTAAATTTATAGTTATAGCACACCCCATAACTATGAGAAGCGATAATGGAGTTAAGGATAATGAAGTTCCTACAGCTTATAGAATATCAGGAGGGGCAAATTGGTTTAATAAAGCTGATAATATTATTACGGTTCATAGACCTAACCCAAAAGATTTTTACGACACTACAACTAATGTTCATGTCCAGAAAATTAAATTCCAAAAATTAGTGGGAGTTCCAACAGGGGCTCCAGTGCCATTAAATTACCACAGGCCTTCAGGTCGTTTTTTAGAAAATAACACATATCCATTAGATGATTTAGTAAATAAAGTTGATGGAGAAAGATTACCATATTAATATATTATGAAAGAAAAATTTAAAAAAGATTTAAAATACGGAAGAGAAGGTGAGGTTATTGTAGCTACTTACCTTTCCTTACAAGGAATGCAAATTATAGAAGGAATTAGTAAGGATGAGTATAATCCTGATTATGATTTACTTATGTATTCTCCTAAACATGATAAGAATCTAAAAATGGAAGTTAAAACAGATGATTATGTTAGTGATAGTAGTGATACAGGAAACATAGCTATTGAAATAATGTTTAAAGACAAACCCTCTGGTATAAGCTCCACTAAATCAGATTGGTGGATTTATTATATGCCTAATATAAGCTCTAATAATCTTTGGATGATGGAGGTATCTAGCTTAAAAAAGTTGATTAAAGACAATATTGAAAACTTAAAAGTTGTAATGGGTGGCGATGACAATCAATCTAAATTAGTTTTAATACCTAGGAAAGAGTATAGTGGATACTTTGGGATAGATACAATAGTTAAAAAAGAATTAAAGAAAAAAGATGAATAGTGTATTTATACCAGGCAATACGCCTAGTAGTAAAAATTCTCAGCAATGGACTGGTAAGTATTTAGTTAAATCTAAAACTACACAGAGGTATGTAAAAAATAGTAAGTGGTATTATGTCGCGAATAAAAAAGAATTTAAGAAAATGTTAAAAGGTAAAAAGAAACCTTATGATATAGAATTTACCTTTTATAGAAAAACAAAAAGAAAATTTGACTACATCAATGCGGCTCAAATAGTTCAAGATTTGATGGTTAAATATGGATGGTTAGATGATGATAACTGCACTGAGATGAAACCTCATTTCGGGAATTACGTTCATCAGAAGGATAA
>Ga0208010_1000667_pt1 | contig 11993 bp, 17 predicted proteins | sample 2_EtaG_FD_184074 | JGI IMG/M metagenome (GOLD analysis project Ga0208010, IMG submission 184074) | Marine viral communities from the Subarctic Pacific Ocean - 2_ETSP_OMZ_AT15125 metaG (SPAdes) (version 2) | ecosystem: Environmental > Aquatic > Marine > Oceanic | place: Pacific Ocean | collected... | reverse complement strand
GACCGCTGTACATAATTGGACCAGAAAAACGTGTCGTACCCATGGTACACCTCCTTACAAAGGTTTTGCCCTAGAGTCTTTGTAAGCGTCTGCTGGGTCAGTCGCTAGGGCTAAATTATCCCAGAAAGGAGGGAGAGGGTTGCCCCTCTCCCCAGTTTTCACGCGCCAGGAGAGCCGAACACACAACGTGGGTCGGACCAGCCAAAGCTATAACGCTGGCGGGCCTTAAACCGCACATTTCCGGTGTCAAAGTCACCTTCCATCTTCGTGGACAAGGGCATACGCTCAAAGTGGATGAATCCTCTTGGAGCATCCGTCAAAACGAACCAAGCATCTGTATCCGTCAAGTAGTGGTTAACAACATAACCTTGAGGAAGCATGCCCATGTTCCTCGAGGCGTTGATGTCGTTATCCGCCGTACCCGGACGAAGAGTGGATTCCAACAGGCGATCCGCAACAAATTGAAGTGCTGGCGGAACAATCAGTTTTCCTCCACGAACAGAAACCTTCAGGCCACGCTCATCGACAAAAGCTGCGATGTCAATGAGGGCATTCTCAAGGCTGGTTTCGTTTAGGTCAGCAGCTGTGCTCGGCTCATTACGAAGATCGTTATTGTTCGTAAGAGGATGATCCGTTGCACAAAGCTCCTTGGCATCACCGCCCGTATACGAGCTATCGAAAGCATTGTTCAACGTAGCTGCACCCTTCACCTGTTTGGTGTTGGCCATACTACGCGCCAAGGCCTTCGTATAACGCGAAGCCAGACGGTCGTAGAGATTATCCTCGATTGCCTCTTCCGTGATGGAGAAAGCAAGCGCGATAGTCTCGTGCGTATACCTTGCGGTGTACGCTTCTTGGGCGTCATCAAACGAAACGGCTGTACCTTCAGCCTTCACTGGAGCCGACCCAAAACCGGCCAGCATAACCTCCTCCTCAAATGCTCGTTCTGAGGATTCAGTTTCATAGATCTCAGCTGCTTCGTCATCATACCTAGCATACTCAAGGCCGAAAAGGGCGTTGAGTCCAGGCTCTAGCTCTTTAGCTAGTTGGGCTCTACTAATAGCCATTTTCAGCTCTCCTATACGCCAGTGGTTGAAACAGTACCAGCTGCAATGGACCCAGTCGGGGCATTAAAGCTGTTGTTCAACCGTACAATTGCGCCGATACCGGCAGCCGAGAAATCAGCATTCTCGGGATCGTCTTGCCAACCCATGATACGCATGTTCAGGCTATTGGTAGTAGCAATCGTGCTAATATCCAAGCGACCAAGAGAAACACCAGTTGCGTCGGTGCCAGTAGTAGCCGTAGAGAAGTTTGCGTTTGCAAAGACGGCGGCACGAGCAGTAGCTTTACTCGTCCACGTTGCGTCAGTAGCAATTACAAACAACTGGTTTGGATCATCTGCGACATACGCCTTAACGGGGTGGTTACTATCCGCCCCTGATCCTGGCCAGTAGTTCTTCCATACGGGTTTGCCAGACGTGCTATCCACGTATTCACAACCCATGAAAACGCCAACAAGACTAACCGTACCACCAGCGGCAGCGCCTACGATGTCAATATACCCTGTAGATAGGGGAATAACAGGCGAGCCGTGATAGATCTTGCTAGTATTGCCATTGGCAATCTCATACATCGTGTAATTGGCAACCCCGGTAGAATTTGAGCCTTCCCCTAGCTTACGCAGGGGGCGAAGCCCAAAACTTCCGTTACTGTTTGCCATAATTTATGACTCCTGGCCCTCGTCTTGAGGGCCACCAAAAGTTACACGAGTTTGCCTATCAGGCTTGTTGATAGGCATAGCTGGATGTTGTTCACGAGCTAAGTCGTTATCAACAGCGGTCATTTGATTCTGAGTCATGCCACGATAGTACTCGTTGCGTTCCTCAACAATCTCAGCCGGAACCCTGGCTAATAGAAGGCCACCAACACCAATTATACCCGCATGTTTTCCATCATCGATGGTGGGGATATCAAAGTCGGGGTATTCATCACCGCGCACCAGTTCCCAACCCTCTCGGGAGCGAGCCGATATATTTTTGCGGTCGTCAAAACCCATAACTTCTGCCCGTATCCACCGATGTTTATAGCCTTCCGGTGCGGGAGGTGCGTCCAACATGGACGGTGGTTTCCAAGGTTCTCTGCGCGCTTGTTCAGCACGAGTTTGATTGGTCCTAGGCGTTCTCGTAGACTTTTGGCGAGTTGTGTTCTCAGTAGGCATGATCAATCCCTCACATATTTAGCATATTCTTCAAGAGGCACGTTTAACCTCTTAGCTATGGAAACTTGAGAAGGCGTTAATCGCACAGTTTTCCGTCCACTTCTGTTGCGGGATGCGGAGGCCTCGGCTGACGCAACCTTACGGCTTCCCCCGGTGTTTCTAGACTTTTGATCAAATTTATGCGGAAATTCTGACCTTAGTCTTTTATCAATTTCAGCATAGTATGAATCAGACTGCGGGTCAAACCCTTCATCTTCTACTAACCGTCTATGGATGCCAAAAGCACCATAGGTCATAACCTCATCTTGGCCAAACCAACCATTTTCAGCGGCCCAAGCCTCGGCTTTCGGATCAGGCGTAGGCGCCGCTTCAGGAGGGGGGGCACTCGCTGCCGGAGCAGCTTGAGGAGGGGGCTCTGCTTTCGGGGATTGCGCTCGAGCGGCCCGAAGAGAACCCTTTTCCACGGATAGGTTTGCTAGGGCCTCTTGGGCCTCAACGATCTTGTCAACATCCCCCGTTTCATGAGCTTGTTTCAAAAACTCTTTGGCGGAGTCCATCTGGCTCTTTACTCGAGTCTCAAACTGCTGTTGATAACCCTCGTCAAGCGACCCTATTCGTTGTTTAAGGCTTTCATTTTCCTGACGCACCTTTTCCGCGAAATCGATAGCCGATTGTTTTTGGCGTTCCTCTTCCCGGAAGCGTTTGGTCAAGTTGTTAATGCGGTTTTGAACCCCGGCACTGTATTGCTCTAATTCCTCCGTGGAATCTTCGGATACCTCAACTTTCTCGGGTTCCTCTTGTTCTGAGGACAAATCAACATCAACTGCCTCTTCCTCAGTATCTCCAACATCAATTTTAGATTCTTCCTGCATGGTTCCTCTCCATGGTTGCTCCCTGGTTGCTATACATGCTTGATATCATCGGGCTCTAAAATAGTTGCGATAACCTCATCATCATTGATGATGCGGACTTCACCGCCGCTAATCTTGAAGCGAGCACCGGCATAACGGCCAATGCACACCCAGTCCCCCTCCTTACACCAAGCCCCTTCTTGGGCGTCATCAAAAGGATTCCCAAACTTATTGCGGTCCTGGTACGCAAGGGGTCCAACCCCCAAGACATACGCAACCACAGTAGCTAAGGCCTCCCTGTCTCGCACAGAATCAGGAATATGAATACCGCCATCAGTGGTGGGTTTCCCCATGTAGGGCATTACCAGAAGACGCCACCCTGTTGGCTGCGGCAACCTTTCTTTCAGGCCCTTAGAAACCAGGGACGGATCGAGAACTTTATCGTCCTGGTTAACATACGCAGAGGATAAGGCAGCTTCACGTTTCTTTTCCTGTGAGTCCAGAATATGGTCTGGCACATAAAGTGTTTTCGTCATTCCTCCTCCGATGATTGCAGGAGATCCTTTATCTCCTGTTCTGCAAATTCCAGGCCCCTAAGTTCTCCAATCAATTGCCGATAAGCCTCCATGTCTTTGGGACTTCCGTGGAGAATAGAGTCCTGAGTAAGGTCTATGCGCCCCTGTATAGCCTTTAATACAGAATACGCAAAGGTTGTTGGGTCAGCCATTAATAAATACCGCTAAAACCTTTCCCACGTAGGGTCCCCCCTCGGGAGAGTTTAACTCGGGGGCGTTTGGTCAGCTTTACTGCCCGGAGTCCCGTGGTGGGGATTTCAGGCATCCCTATTGATACTTTATACCCCGTCTTTGTCCTTTTAACGCTGAAGCCGGCGTCTGGGTTTTGCTCAATATGTTCCAAAACCCCTTTTTTGGTGGGGAATGTTTTAGGGTACGCCATCCCTAAAAAGAGCCCCTAAAAGTTTTGCCTTTAACAGCACCACCTTCGGAATACTTGACCCCTGATTTGTTATCGTAGCTCATTCCACCTTGCATGTAGCCAAGGTCATCCACGATAACTCCTCCCATATTCATTCCTTCAGGTATGTTCAGAGCCTTTCTAGCGGCAGCTTTCTGTTCAGGAGTTGCTCTTTTCAAGATTGCTTCTGCGTACGCCCTGTCAAAAAGAGACTCCTCTTCTCCAGAAGTTGTAATAGCAAAGGCTTCCGTTACATCCGCATTAGTAATTTTTTCCTTTTTTCGGGCCGACGTTTCACCCGCAGATGTTAGCCCTGAAACATCATAATCAAACTTTTCCCCATCAATGTTAGGCATCAGAAAGTCCTCGTTTTACTGGCCATACCGCCATCGTTGCGGTTAATTTCTTCTTCTGCTACTTTTTCGGCAAAACGAGAACCTCGTTGGCCTTCTTCATCCCTAAACCAGTTTATCGCTCCCGCTACAGCATCTAAAACAGCCGCTCTAGGTGATGCTTTTCCGAAAGGACTTCTTTTTCTAAGATCAGCGGAAGCCCTAGCCGAAGGCAAGCGCTGTTCGTATCCTTTACGCTGTCCGGGTTTTACAGTTATCTTCTGCTTTTTAGGTTTAGGCGCTTTCTTTTTCTGGTCCTCTAGAGTGCTTCCCATCACAATTTACTCCCTTGTCGAGCCTGTTGTTCCATTTCCTTACGTTCCTCAAAGTTCTGCTTAACAGCAAACTCTTCCGCCTTGCGCTGAACATCAGCTTGGTAGGCAATCGCATCTGTCTTCTTCGTATATAGTACGTCAGGCATCAGAAAGTCCTCGTTTTCTTGGCCATACCACCATCGTGGCGATTCATGTACTTTTCATGGCTTCCAATAATTTCTTCAACACGAGTTCTGTCTATCTTAGAAATGTTTTTAGCCCCCTCCCTCGTCATTTTTTTCAACTTCTCATTAACCTTGCGTCTATCCGTGTTGGATATTGTTCTTCCCCCTCTCTTCAGGTCAAGAAATCCTTCCCTAGTTATACCTACGTCGGGATGCATTTTCTTGAATTCTGCATAATTTTTAGCTTTGCGTACATCTGCCAGATATCCAGCCATCAGAAAGTTCCTTTTCCATCATTGTTGTTGAAATATCGACCTCGGACCTGGAACTCGCTGCCTTGTATTAATTGCTCAGTGCCACGCTCAAGCTTTTCGCGCCCCCATTCAACATGGCCACCTTCTTCATAACCAGCCATGTCATTAATCATTTGGGCGTCTTCCAGAAGACTATCAGCCTTCTCTCCAGCAATATCCATCTGTTCGGACATCTGCTTTACCGTACTATTTTGGTCAGGCATTTTTCTCTCCTAAATGTTTCATGTGAAACATCATGCATTCTTCTTCGCCAAATACGCCTTATAGGCTCGTTTTGCTGCCGCAAGCGTTTTATATAAAGGCCGCCCGGAACTGGAAAAAGTCCAGCCGCCTTTTACTTTCCGAATAGGCATCGATGTTCCCCCTCCTCGGCCCATTAATTGTTTCCCCGTTTGAGCACGGGAGATGGTCATTTAAACCTTACTTTCTCGCTGTGCCTGTTGCTCCATGCGCTCACGATTAACTTCCGCACGAAGTAAGGCAATATCTTCCTGGGAATCGATCTTCTCGCGGACCAAATCCTGACGCTCCTCTTCCTTCTCTTCCTCGAACTCATGCTTGACGGCAAATTCCTCCGCCTTGCGCTGTATGTCAGCGGCCTTGATATCCAATTCCTTGGAGCGAAGCTGCACAAGAGGATCATTTTCGCCCTCTGGCGGTGGCATAAGGGCAGCCATAATCTCTTCAGTGTACTGCGCTATAAGCTCCGCGACCCGTGCCTCCGCATCCACGGGCGGTGGTTGCTGGCCCGCTTGCGCGGCTGCTTGCATAAGTGCTCTCGCTTCCATGTCCACGACACCACGAGCCTGAAGGGCGATGTGCTCGCACAAATGAACCTGGAGAAGAGCGAACACGGGTGGTGAGGAAGCGGGAATGGGCGTCTTCATGAAAATAATGTGGGCCTTCATATGGGCCGAATGATCCTGGCCAGGGAACGCTTGCAAAGACTCCTGAATAATAGCCCTAGAGTTCTCGATAGCTGGATCGGTGGGCTGCGGAGGTTGGGGTTTCGGCAATATACCTTCAATATTATGAACGCCAATAGCCTCATAAATGCGGCGATAAGCCTCGTATAAATTATGCATCTGGGGATTGGATTGAGCCAACTGAAGTTGCGTCTGGGCCAAAGCAAGCCGTTGTGACATGGAGAAGATGTTGGGGTCCGAAACTGGAAGAACATCCACCCGCTCGTCAAAGTCCATTTGCTTAACGGCAGATTCCGCTCCGTACACATTATAGGGGTACATTGGAGGGAGAGATTCGGCGAACACACGAGCTAGCATCCTAAACTCTTGTTTCTGTGCATAATGCAGTCGTTTGTGTATGGCCGACATCACCTTCGATCCGCGCTCAAGAAGAGCAACGGTTGTTCCTACTGCCGCTTGCTGATTGCCGTCTCCCACTTGTAAATCAGCAATAGCGGCGAATCTTCGACCCGCGTCAACTACAAAGCCCAAAAGGGCCATCAGGGTTTGGCTTGGTTCTTTGTACGGAAGCGGGAGTATACTTTCTCGTAAAGCCCCACCGGGAACATCAATATCGCGGAACTCACCAGGAGAAAGAGGCTCATCAGCATCACGAATGCGAATACCACGAGCTTTAAACCCAGCAGGAAGATTAGCCAAAGTGCCGGCATCGATCAGTTGCCTCAAAATGGATGTTGCAGATCGACCCAGACCCCCAATCATATGAAGCAGACCAAAGCCATAAAAGCCCAGCCCCGGTAAGAACTTATAATGTGAAAAATACTGGGTTTTCCGGTAGAGCTCGTCGCCCTCGCGCCAGTTTCTGCGAACAGCCAGAATTTTGGAACTACCCTCGTCAATAGTCACGATATAGGGGAGTTTAATGCCTGTCGGAGCACCATCAAGAGGGCTGGTGTGCTCAAAACCCGGAAGATCGAGGTCTGTGTGGACCTCTAGTATGGTACAGTCCTGATCATCAGCGCCAGATTTCTCAATTCCTATCAAACTACGTTCTTTTTCACGTAATTCGTCATCGGCTTCATAGGGCAAGAGATCTATGTCTCGGTAAAAACCGCCGGCCTGGAACTTGCGGACATCATTCGTGTTCATACGAATGACATGCGTGATCCGCGAGGCCGATTGAAGATCCGTCGCATTGTAGGGGACCAATAGATCGTCCGCCGGCACAAAGCGCGAGACCGCACGGTCTAGAATGTCGTCAAAGTAGGTCTTCTTGAAGGCACTTCCGGCCAAGGGGAGATAAAAAAGGAGGCGATCCATTTCTGGGTCGTACTCCTCCATCACATGCGTGATCTGGTAGTTCATGAACTCCTGGACGCGGAGAGCTTGGGCCTCTATGTCGGGAGTGGCCGCACCGACAACCTGGGTGCGGACTGGCCCGGAACTGGGAAGAAGTTCTTTATAGGCTTGTGCCTGGAACTGGGTTACAGCCTCGGCTATTAGCGGATGCGTTACACCACTGGAACCACGGAAGGGTTCCTCTCGGTCCTCGTATTTAATGCCAAGAAGCCCTAGACCATCGGTGTAAGCATCCTCCCATTCTTGGCGTCCGCTCTTGTCGTCCTCGTAGTAACCGAGAAGCTCTGAGGAAATCGACATCAGCGCCCGCTCGTCAATTACCTCCGCTAAATTAGCATCGGGCTCCGTTTGAAGCTCTTGGGAAAGCATCTCCTCAAAATTAAGGGTAACGGAGCCGTCTTCCTCCTCCATAATATCGGTAGGTTCCTCAATTTCCTCTATTTCAATTTCCTCGTCATTCATCAACCCTCCCACGGGCATTCCTTGCGGGGGCAACGCCTCATCGATCAAGGAAATAGGTTCTCGAGCCATTAGTTACTTACCTTCTTGAATTTTTCAAATGTGCGGAGGCCACCAAGCCCAAGCATGCCCATGAGAACGGGCATCATTTGGCCCATATCGAGTAAGGGTAGCGGCACGAGATGACCCGTCTGCGCCAATACAAAAGAGAGTACGGGCTGCACGATGTATGTCCAGGCTAGGGCACTACCGCATGCCCACCCGATAAAGGGGCGCCAACCAGCGACAAAGATAGAGCGATGGGCAGCCTCTTGCTTGGAAACTTCCAATTGTGCAAGATCGATTTTTGCCAAGTGTGCCGATAACTGCGCCTCGATATCGCGCTCGGCCTTTGCCCGTGCTTCCTTATCTTCGGGTAAGAAGCGCCCAACGGCCTCCCCCACGATAGATAAGATACTTGGTAATAGTGCGTGAATCATTTTTAAACACCCAGGCCCTAAGTTAACGGTTTCTCGCAACTATGTCACGCGGAGTCACCCTTGATTATCTCAAGTATCTCTAGGGGGAAAAACCGCACATCTGTGATACAACCATCTCGGATGATTGCAACCAAAATATCCGTCTCGATATTTTTTCTGGCAACCAAGATTTGCACTGCCTCAAAACCACGAAGTCCTGTCTTACTGGCAAAGCGTTCCCGCTCATCGATGTCTAGAAAGTCAAAAGAAACGGGGTCAGTTTCCTTTTCCTCGATAAAAGCAATCAAATCGGTCACAGGACGACAGGCAACAGAACCCCCCTCGGCATTGTTGAGGGTGAACACTGCCAAAAATACCACCAAAAGCGCACCGATAGCCCAGTTCGCTTTGGAGCTTTTAAAAGAATGCCGAAGCACTAGGGCGCTCCTCTCTCTGGAAAACCCCAGTACTTCGCCACCGATTTGATAGCCTCGGGCGCACCTAGTTTATACCAGCACGCAGACCCGCTAGGCCAAAGCCCGTCAGGATTGTCTGCAACTCGCCCCAAACCGTAGTCCAACCTGATGCATCACCAGTAAGACCGTTGACTAAACCAACCGCAACCATCAATGCCGCGATTATATATGTCTTGCGTCCGCGTAAGATTTCCATCCGTAAGTCCCTTCACAGATTTTTAAGCTCCCCCATACCCCCTATCCATTTCATCGGGGGCTCCTAATAATATTGTCGTACTTGGGGTTGATATATAGGTTCGTCTTCTTCTTCATCGCTGTCAAGACGAACAAAGCCCCCTTTACGGTATCTGATAAGTGCCATTGACATGGAATCGCAGTAATCATCGAAGTCACCGTTAGGAAAAGCGGCACATTCCTCTATTACTTCCTCGGAAAACTTCTTTTCAGGTGCCCAAACCTTACCAGACTCGAATATCGGCGCCACCATATGCATGCGAGTGTGCTTGTCATTACCCCTGGAAGGCGTGTAATTAACCACTGGAATGCCCATTGTCCTCAACTCGTCCGTGAGCGGTGTACCAGTGGCCTTGGCCTCGATCAGTACCATGTCGGGGTCCCAGTAATTATACTCCTCAAGGGCTTTCGACTTCAGCCCGGGGAAATCCCAGCGCCCGCGTTTGGCATCCATCAGTATAATGTTGTCAGGACCCCCTTCTTCAGGGCAAAAAATACCCCAAGTAGTGATTGCCGAGTAATCCGCCGTCTCCTTTTTGGAAAAAGCCGTGTCATAACTCTGCATGATATAGCTAACCGGGGGGGTGTCGTCTCCCTCCCACTTGTTCCACCACTCCTTCTTGATAATCGCGCCTTCTTCGGCAACCGGGTTCTGCTGCCATTGAGCATTCCACTTGCTGAGCGACAAGGACGCCTTGACCCGTAGTAACTCGTCCTTGTTCCAGTACTCGGGCCATAAAACATTGCCACTGGGCAGAATGGCAGGGAACTCCACCACCTCCCACTGATCAGCCATCACATCGGACGCCTGGGACTTGATTAATTTGCCGGTCAAATCCTTCAACGACCAGCGCGTCATCACTACAACGATGGATCCCCCCGGCTGTAGTCTCTGTCGGGGTCCTGACGTATACCACTCGTAAGCATTCTCCATCGCGCTCTCAGAGAGCGCATCCTGTTCCGAATGGGGATCATCGATAATGAGAAGGTCAGCACCGCGACCCGTAATCGCACCTCCCACACCAGCCGCATAATACTCACCGCCTTGCCCCGTTTCCCAGCGGCCAGCAGCCTTAGAGTCTGCCCTAAGATCGACATCGGGAAAAATCTCCTTGTAAACCTCCAAGCCCATTAAATTCCTGACCTTACGGCCAAACCGCACGGCCAGCTCAGCCGTATGGGTGGTCTGAATGATCTTCAACTCTGGGTTCTTGCCAATGAGCCACGCCGGCAGCATGTACGACGCAAACTCCGATTTGGTGTGGCGCGGCGGCATGTTTACAATGATCCGTGAACCGGGCTGCGTGGCCAGCTTCTCAAACTGTTGCGCTACCTGTTTGTGATGCGCTCCCTCGATAAAGCCGTCATACACGTGCTTGACAAACGGCATGAAAGCCACCTGAGCCTCCTCCCGCGCAGACAATATCCGCCGTGCCTGTTCAAGGGCCAGAATCTCACGCATCACCTCGTCAGATGCATTTAGCACGTTTCCACTCCAAATATTCCGCCGCCTCTTGCACGTTGGCAAAGCAAACAATAAAAGCCGTCTCGGAAACCGCCAGCGGGTCGATTACCGCCGTGATGGCCTCGCCATATTTCTGCTGGCCATGGCCCAAACGCTCGCCATACTCGTCCGCCGTCTTGTAGCCCTTGGCGCGAGCCGTCCAGTAAGCCCTGTTGGTCCATTCGTCTTCGTATTGAGCCAAAGCCCAGTAATGACGGTGCCCGGAAATATACAAGTGCGCTTCCTGGGTAAATTTCGCCCGCTTCTGTTGGGCATGAAGCGGATTCCACTGACTGTGCCCCGGCATGTCATGCGCCGCCCAAACACGAATCGGACGGCCCTCCGGGAACCTAAACTCGATGCGAGCTTGCCAGTCAGAACTCAATGTACCAGGGACCTTGAGCCACTCTATCGGATCCACGTCATTCGGCAGCCACATGTCATGATTGCCCTTGATCAGTAAACACCAGTCCGTCGCGCCCAGTAACCATTGGACCAGTTGCCACGATTGCTGGGCAGAAGTCTCCTGAGAGGCCCACAAGTTCGATAATCGCCCTACCCAGTTGTTGCTCGCATCACCTAACGACGCAGCATACATGCCATCCGTTTTGTTGATAGTATCTAAATCCTCCCGTAAACGCGGCCAATTGCAGCCGTTGTCGTCTACATGAGGGTCCCCCAAGAAGCTTATTGCCAAAGGACCCGGTTTGTGAAAAGTTACCGGTAACCACTCACGCTGCTCCTGAAATTGGCGGCGCTTCTCAAAACGGCGCGTAACATGGTCCAACAAATCGTCAATAGGCATGTCAGGAGATGCGAGCGGCGCAAAAGAATAGTCCTTGGTCCGAGCCCAAGGGAGAACGTACCCCTGTTCCTGGGCCTTTTTCAAACGTCGGTAGTAGGTACGGTAACTGATACCAAGGCTATCCAGAGCTGCCTTGACAATGGTCGGGCTGCTGTGCGACCCCCTATCTTCGTGCTCAGGAGGAATCCACCCCTTTTCATACAGATCCTCAATAGCCTCGACAAGATGTCGAATGTTTTCGTCAAGATCTTCGTGCATGGTTTTTCCCTTGAAAGATCAGATGGCCCTGTATAATGCAACCCCAGCAATAAAGGAATAACGACTTATGGCGGAAATCATACCCCTGGAGCAGCCAGATGAGCCAGAGGAGTACCCCTCGGAGCTTCAATGTCTGAACTGTTCCTCAACATCCTTCCTCATTTTCCCTGATTCCATGATCACTTGCTGTAACTGTGCGGTCGGTATGGAATTGGCAATATACGGGACCCTCTATCTAAAGGAGGCTCCGTCCAATGGCGAATAGCCATAATTATTTGCCCAGGACCCTACTCTACGCCCACTCCCTTGAAGGTGCGGGCGG
>Ga0208010_1000666_pt1 | contig 11994 bp, 17 predicted proteins | sample 2_EtaG_FD_184074 | JGI IMG/M metagenome (GOLD analysis project Ga0208010, IMG submission 184074) | Marine viral communities from the Subarctic Pacific Ocean - 2_ETSP_OMZ_AT15125 metaG (SPAdes) (version 2) | ecosystem: Environmental > Aquatic > Marine > Oceanic | place: Pacific Ocean | collected... | reverse complement strand
CCCTCCCTTTCTGGTTGTGGACACCACCCAATTGAAATTACCCGATCACTTCGCCGTCAACTTAGTAATCTGTTCAGGAGTCAGCTCAAGCCCCATCTCCGCCGCCCGTGTTGTTACTCTGTCGTGAATAACAGTGTTTGTAACTTCGGCGGGGGAAACCCGGACATGGATATCAAAAGTGTGATCTTTTTCAATCACTTCTTTTCCATCTTTGTCCTTGGACTTTTTTTCGCCCACGTAAGTGAAGCCCAAGTTTAGCGCCTCTTTTCTCCAAGCGGCTATTTTATCTTGAGTTTTCTTGGGGGCGAATTTCAAATGACCAGTGAACTTTTCATTTTCGTTCTCGTCCATCTTCTTGTCCTCCGTCAATCAGAGAGGAAACTTACACCCAAGTCCACTTTCCTTAGTTCAGGGCTCTGATCTTTGTTAATTGTGAAAAAACGTTAACTTCAATGTTAAGTTGAAGTTCGCTGAATATTACAAAGCAATAACGAGAATAACAACAAGAGATTTTAGATAAATAAAAAACACTTGTTTAATTGTTAAAGATGTTGTATAGAAAATTCTCATACGGAATAATACTGACAATTGCAAGTAGTTTTTTCACTGTGTAAAATATCTCTTGTTTAATTGTGCAGAATGTCGTATAGAAAAAAATTGACGTGATGGGCTTGGAATTTCCCCGTGAATTTTGCAGAGTATCAATACAATTTTCACAAGCTGTAAATTCAGATTTTAGATAGCATAATGTTTTTCAATTTTTTCAAGCCCAGACGATTGAATCCACGAACGGGGGGCACGGGTGATGAGAGAAGGACACACAAAAATCTCAAATTATCCATTATTTTGTATATTTTGCGTTATTTTTGGTGGAATTTCGTTTTTGGATTTCTCTAAAATTTTGGGAAAATTCTGGATTTTATCTTCAATTTAGATTTAAATTGTATTGAAAGATAAATATAAATTATATATATATTAAATAGAGATTTGTTCGCTTTCCGCTTTATAAGATAAGGATACCTGATAAAATAAACAAGTAAAAAATGGTCATTTTCCATAAAAACTCATATTTCCCATAAAAATGGTCAAAAGACATTGTATCTTACTTATTTATTCCATATATTCGCTTAGTGAATGAGAAAGTTATCGCAAAAAAGCACTGTGCAAACTACGGAAAGTCAGAAAGAGCTGGTATCTGTGGTGGCTTCTTCTTTAGAAGAGACGAGGATGGGCGGTTGATTTACTGGATAGATGAGGAATATCACAATAAAGAGTGTGAGACTAAGGATTGCCCATATTTTAAGAATATTGTACTTCCGGGGGTAAAATGAGAGATTTAGTAGACGATTTAAATGGCAGTATTGGCAAGAAATTGGAAGATTTTCAGAAAATGGCTAGAGAGTTCGAAGATTATGAAGAGGAGCAAGAGGAATCAGAAGATGAAAGTGATATACATAGCTGGGAAATACACGGATCAGAATAAAAAGTCAATAAATAGCAATATTGACAAGGCTGAGCGTATTTCTAAGAGAATATGGAGAAATGGGATGGCTGCAATCTGCCCTCATCTCAATACTAAGAACTGGAATGGTATTCTTTCGCAAGACGAGTTCTTGGAAGGCTACTTTTCCATCGTAAAGAAGTGTGATGCTGTCTTTATGCTCGATAATTGGAAGAAATCTGAAGGGGCAAAGGCTGAACACTGGCTTGCCGCTACATATGAGATCCCAATATTCTACTATTTCAAAGATTTAAGAGATTGGAACCATATAGTATGAAGTTTTCCATAGTTGATACTGAAGAGTCTATACTTCAAAAGGCTGAATCTCTCGTAAAAGGTGATAGAGGTAAGAATTATGGTCATCCCATAGTAGATTTCTCTAGAACTGCTAGATTATGGACTGTTTTGAAGGATGTAGAGTTTTCTGCTTCTGATGTTGCTAAATTTATGATAGCTGTAAAATTGTCTAGAGAGACAAATCGACCAAAAAGAGACAATAGAGTGGATATTGCTGGATATGCATTAACTTTAGACATGGTGGAGGAATATGAACAACTTTAGTATACGCAACTTCGATCCAGAGGCAGTAATGATACGCCCTGGTGGAATGTTTCATCTTTGGTGTTGCGATTGCAAATTAAGACATACAGTGTTTGCAGACGTTGAAAAGCACAAGGGAGATGAATATATTCTTCTAGGTCTTATAAGAGACGATGGGGCGACTAATATAGCAAGAAAAACCGATAAGATAGTTCTATATCAAAGAAAAGGAGCTGGAGATGCAAAAAAAGCGATGGAGTGAAGACGAAGTAGAAATACTGCTTCAATACGAGAATACTGCGAAATCCTCATATGTATTATATAACGAGATATCAAACTTAGGATATAATCGTACATATACGTCAGTTGTCAGAAAAATTGACAATATGGGGCTGAGGAAGCCCAAAAGATACAAAACGGGCAAGGAACTGAGATTGGGGTATCTAGATATAGAAACATCTAATCTTAAAGCGAGTATTGGTATAATGCTCTCGTGGGCTATCAAATCACGAGACAAGAACGAAATCAAGGGTGCTATAATAGAAAAGCAAGATATTCTTGATGGAGTGTACGATGGGAAGTTGGTAGAGCTACTTATGGAGGCAATGAACGATTATGACCTCTTATTCACATATTACGGTACCAACTTCGATATTCCGTTTATTCGTACAAGATGTCTTGATCACGACATTCGTTTCCCCGTATATAGAGAAATTAGTCATAAAGACCTCTATTATATGGTCAGAAGCAAATTAAAGCTTCATAACAACAAATTAGCTACAGTATGTCAATTTCTTGGCATAAAAGGAAAAACGCCTGTAGAACCAAGATTATGGAGAGAAGCCATGTATGGCGATGAAAAGTCATTAAAAAAGGTTTATAAGCATAATATAGAAGATGTAAAGATATTGGAGAAAATGCATAAGAGGATAGAATCATTTTGTCCTCCCACTGTAAATCCAATATAATACAGTCAGCATTTTACCTGGAGGGAGAGGAAAGGAGATAAAGTAATATAAGGACGGGAATGGTAAAATGTTTAAAAAGACCATAAAAGGGAAGGAATATATATTATACGAGGATTATAAGGAGTTTCGCCTTTATCAGGGTCATCCAGTTAAACACTGGAAGGAGGGTGATGAGGGCGATTGGGTAACATCGGACGACGGAAAGATATGTCAGATACTAAAAAAGGGCGAAATGAAGAATAAACCATATATTCGCTGTCTTATGGGTACCCATTTCTTAAAAGACGATATGTCTGGAGATCCTCCCAAGAATATATATTCCTTATCTGGTGATGAGTATGGTGCAGATATACGACTAAAAAGAGAGAAAGCTAATCAAAGAGAGTGGATATTCGCAAAATACGTTGCTACGGGTATGAATCCCACTGATGCTTATATAAAAGCATTTTCATCTAATAGTAGAGAATATGCTAACATATGGTCTAAAAGACTATTAAAAACAAAAAGGGTTAAAAATATTGTGTCAAGCGAGATAAAGAAGACAATGGACGATCTGGGAATAACGGAAGATTATCTTCTGGCGGCTGCAAAAGACGTGGTTGAAGAAGGTAGTAAAGATGCGGATAGGGTAAGAGCTATAAGAATGCTTATGGAAATAAGAAATATGTTTCCTAAGGAGTCTAATAAAACTGAGTCCCTTACGGTATTTCAAGGTTTTTCAAGAGATCAACTGGAGGCAATGAAGGATGCAAAGAATGTCGGAAGAATTGAGGCCGAAATTTCAGAAGACTAAACTTGATAGATGTTTGGCTTGTGAGAAGACTTTGACTTCAGAGGATACAAAACCTCTTTTTGGCCCTATGGCTATTCAGGTAGCGTGGCTATGTAGACATTGTCATACTATATATGGGATAGATGATGAAATATTAGAATTAGGCAAGTTTGGTTCAACTCAAGTGGGGATAGCATAATGTCATATAAGGCGGGAAGAAATAATACTTTAGCTGTATACGGGACTCTTAGAACTGGATTCGGTCAAAAAGGGTTCATTAATGACTATAAACTTGTTCGCCCTAAGGGTGCTTGGTTTCCTGCTATCTTAAAAGGTGATGGAAGAGTAATAGTAGAAGTGATGAGAATCTCTAATGATGAGCTTAAAGAGATTGATAAATACGAGAATATTCACAATGGTCTATATAAGAGAGTTTCAGTCCCTGTTACTCTATTCAGAAATAAAAAGACATTCAATGCATTTGTCTATGAAGGTGGCGATATAGGCGAATATGAAGAATTATCTGGAGGTGACTGGGAAGTTGAAAAGAAAAAGATCAATAAGTAAGCATGACATAATAAGAGCTTTAAAAGGCATTGTTGGTGATATGCAAATTATTACACAGAGAATAGCATCTATGGAGTTTATTTTTTCTCATTACATAGAAATGAGAAAGGATGATAAAAAGTTAATGAAATATTTGGAGAAAAATGTCAAGCGTACTGAAGAAAAGACGAAAGAAGATTAAGAGACATCGTTGGAAGAAGAAACAAAAGCAAAACAGACACAAGAAGAAAAAGCGATAGACATAGCGAATGTTGCTTCGAAAGCTTCTAGCAAGGATGAAGTTTTATATATAGCATCTCAGAATCTCATAAACTTTGGTCAGCTATTTCTTCCTGATGACTTTAACAAGTCGAAACCAGCTCCATTTCATTATGAGGTGGGTGATGCGTTATTAAATGATAAGATTAGAAAGCTTTGTGTTGTTCTCCCTAGAGGGCATACTAAGTCTACACTTGCAAAAGCCGCTTTATTATATAAATTATATTTCAATCCTGATGATAAGATAGAGTTTGCCGCATGGGTGTCTGAAGAGCAGGGGCAGGCCATAGATCATCTAAAGTATATTAGACATCATATTGAGTTTAATCCTTATTTAAACTACTATTTTGGTAGTATCGAAGGTAAGAAGTGGACTGAGAAAGAGATTGAAACAGTCAAGGGCGATAGAGTTATAGCAAAAGGCACGAATCAGAGACTTCGTGGTCGTGCTCAGATATCTACCCGTTATACACGTATTATTCTAGATGACTTTGAATCTGAATTAAATACGAAAACAAAGGTAAGAAGAACAGAAATTAAAGAATGGCTCATGTCTACTGTATATCCTTCGTTAGAAGAATCTAAGGGTAATGAGGGTAGTATATGGCTTTTGGGTACTATTGTTCATTTTGACTCTGCTTTGCAAGGTATTTATGAATCATATTTGGATGCTATTAAAAATAAGAGAGATTACACATGGCATACCATATTCCATAAGGCTATACAAGATGGTAAAGCTTTATGGCCGTCATACTTCTCTGTTGATAAATTAAAAGAGATTAGAAGAGATTATGAGAATGTTGGTCAGATTCACAAATTTAGTCAAGAGTATTTAAATGATGCAAGAGATATAGCTAATGCTCCTTTCAAAACAGACAGAATTAACTATTATGATGGTGATTATGTATATCATAACAAGTTTTCTTATTTGAACATAGGAGATGACTATATACCTATTTATACGTTCATAGGCGTTGATTTAGCCGCAACTGCGACTGATACATCAGATATGCAAGCAATCGTCGTTCTGGGCGTCGATAAGCATAAGAATAGATACGTTCTAGATACATTCTATGATAGAATTCCTATATATGATATGCCTCAAGAGATTATGAACATGGCGAGAATGTATAATCCTAGAAGAGTTACTATAGAGACTGTAGCCGCACAAGAGATGGTTAGAGATATGGTTACTAGATTATCCGCTAAAGATAGAAAATTGCTACCAGGCATATTTAAGGGAGCCAAGCCACCTCACGGGATTAAAAAAGAGGATAGATTACTAGCCTCATTAGGCCCAATAATAAATACAAATAAGTTATATGTTAAAAGAAATATGTCTAATGTGGTAGATGAATTGTTTGAATTCCCTAAGTCTAGAAATGATGATTTTATGGATGCATTGTATTATGCCAATCATTATATAGGTCATAACTATCCTAAGAGCGGTGTTGTGGATGAAGAACAATTTCAGTCAAAAAAGAAAAAAACTAACAAAAGATCGTATTCCTGGCTAACAGGAGCAAGAAAGTAGGGAACTTTTTTATGTTTTAGGCATTTTATCCTTGACATTTATAATTTTTTGTTGTATATTATGCAGAATGCCCTACGGACGAGACATTCCTGAAACGGAGAGACTTGCTCTTTTAGCACAGCTCCAAGAGCTATTTGGCGAAAAGCAAGGCTATCCCTATCAAAACTATTCTAATGGAATGAATTCTTTTGGTATGAATTCATTTTCTCCACATTCACAAAATAATAACTTGCTTGATAGATTAAAAGAATTTATGAGTAATTATAACAATATGCAATATAATAATGGCTCTTCCTACTGACGAAAGAGCACAAATGAATCAAGAGCTTTATCGCAAGTGGCGTGATGCTCGTTCTACTTGGGATACTGATGCTAGAATGGATGTTGATTTCTTTTTAGGTAATCATTTTACTACATCAGAGTCTAGTGAGCTGTCATCAAGAAGTCAAGCAGATATACCAATGGATAGAGTATCCCCTGCGGTTGAGAAGCTTAAAAGCGTTCTAACTTCAAGACCTCCAATTTTTACTGTTATACCGAGAGAAGACTCAGATTCTCAAGTTGCTCATACATGGAGGCATATCTTAGGATACGTATGGGACATATCTGATGGAGATCATCAGGTGAAACAGGCTATTGCAGATTATGCTGTTACAGGCATGGGATATTTATATGCTTACATAGATAGAGAAGAAGACTTTGGTAGAGGTGATGTGAAGTTCACTTATGTCGACCCGTTTAGGGTTTATGTCCCACCTTCCACTAGAGATAGGTGGTTTGTAGATGCCGAGGGCATCATCCTTTCTACTATCTTAACTGGTGAACAGATCATTAACCTCTACCCCGAATTAGATGATACAATAGATGAAGAAGGGAATGTAACTGACGGGTTGCTGAAAAATATTTCTGGCGTTATGGAAGAAGATTATCCAGATGCTCAGAATAGAGCAACTATGGCAACGTGGACTCCAGCAGAAGCAAAAGATTTAGAATGGGGTAATCAGAAGTATCAAATACTTGAGAGATTCTATCCGATTAAAGTACCATTTTATAGAATAATGGATGCAAGAAGCGGATCAGAGAGCGTGATGGACGAACAGGCATTCAGAGAATTTATGGAGACGAACCCTGGATTAGTAGAAAGAGGATTTCTACAATTTGAAGAAGTGTATCAGAATAGAATTGCTGTATGTGCTTCCGTGGGAGAAATTGTACTTTATGAAGATGTTTTAAATACTGATGTATATCCTATAGTACCTCTACCAAATATATGGACAGGTACACCTTATCCCAAGTCTGATGTATCTAGAGCAAGACCAATGCAGAAACTTCTTAATAAGTTATGGTCATTAGCTCTATCTCATGCACAGGCTTCCGCAGGATTAAAACTGATTGTTCCCATGGGATCTGTAGAGAACATGGAGGACTTAGAGAGAGATTGGGCAAATCCCAATGCTGTTATAGAAATTGACCCTAGTCAGGGTGAACCACACTACCCTGCTCCTCAGCCTCTTACAGGAGAGTTTTATCGCTTGATACAGCAGTGTGAGTTTTATATAGATTTTATATTTGGTCTTCCTGAGATGATGCATGGATTCGCCGATAAGGCTCCTGAAACAGTTAGAGGCACAGAAGCTATGATGGCTCTTGGTTCTGAAAGACCAAAAGCAAAGTTAAGAGATATAGAATTTAGTGTTGCTCGACTTGGAAGAGTTCTTTATGGTCTATCTAAAGGTCATTATACCTATCAGAAAATGTTCTCTTTGGTGCAGGCTAATAATGCATTGTCAGAGGTAACGATAAATCTCTATGACGATAAGAGAGGGGCTGTAAATGATATTCAAAGAGATAGATTGAATATAGGTCAGCACGATATAAAAATTGAACCAGGGAGTACTTTACCAGAAAGTAAGTGGGCAACTTATGGAGTATATGTCGAAGCCTTTCAATTAGGTCTTGTAGATAGAATGGAAGTATTGAAGAAGAACCCAGAGATTTTTGATAAGGAAGGTGTAGTGGAAAGAATTAATGAAAATGAACAACTTAAATCTCAGATAACTCAACTTGAATCACAAATTCAAGAAATGACTTCTAAGTTGGAGTCAACTAAGAAAGAGTCTCAAGCTGATAAAGAAAGAGTTCAAATCGAAAAGTTTAAGTCCAGATTGTCAGAGATAGAAGCAAGGGTTGATGCGGATAGACGTGTTAATCGTGCTAATCTCTCAAATACTGTGCTTAGAGAGACGGATAAACTCAAGAGAGTATCCGATGAAATGACAAACGCAGAGGGCGCCTAAAGGCGTTGAAGTCAAAAAAAACAATATGGTGAAGTTCTGTACAGGGAAATCTTAAAAGGTTCTGCCCTTAAATCAGAAACATCAAAGGAGTGAAATTATGGCTGAAACAAATCAAGCAAGTGAGATTTCTGAAAGTCTTGATCCACAGAGGATCGAACAGTACGACGAGGTCGCAGAATCTGAATCTATAGAGGTTGATCACGAAGGTGAAGTTAGAAAATTCCAATCATTGTATGATAAAGCACAATCCGATAATCAAAGACTCGGAGGTCGTGTGAAGGAATTAGAAAAATATATGCCTGTTGTTGATCTCTTAGAATCAAGACCAGACCTAGTTGGAATGATTCAAGATAACCTGTCGGGGCAAGGTAGCAAGGAAGCTCAGCCTGCTGAGGATGAATTTAACCCATGGGATGCTTTTTATAAGCCAGAATCGCCATCTTATCAGATGCGAAAGAAGGATCAACAAAATATGGTAGACTCAGCGGTGGGTCGTCATATGGCGGCATTACAAGAACAAATGTTTATGACAAATCTTCAAAACGATCTCAAAAGTAGATATAGATTTACTGATGATCAATCTAGTAGGTTTGTGAAATTCTTTTCACAACCTAAAGAGAATTTGTCATTAGAAACATTGGTTGACGTATTTCTTAAAACAGAAAACGAAACGACTGTACGACCAAATTCTTCGATAGATGCTGTTAGAGCTAATAAGCAATCCCCTCGTTCTCCTGGAGTAATCCAGGGTCAAGCACCTGCAAACAAATCCCAAAAGGATAAATTATGGGATGAAGTTATAGGTGCTGGAAGTCGAACTAACGTTTTATAAAATAAACTTAGGAGAAAATAGAGATGGCTTTAAACTCAACTCTAAATAGTGGACAAGTAAAGTTTGGAACTCCTGGTGCAGTCATTGATAGTACTATACCATCAAGAAGACTGTTTGATTTTAGCGACAGAGTCGCAGAATTGGCACCAGATGAATCCCCATTCTTTGTCTACTTATCGAAAGTTGCTAAAGTTCCAACATCTGATTCTCAGTTTAGATTCCTAGAAGATAGAACAAAGGTTGAAATGACAGATAGGAGCTTCTTGTTAAAAGGAGCGACTACATTGGTTGCCGAAGGAAGTAGCATGGACATGGTCTTTGATACTACTGGAGCGGCTTATGTTCAATGGTTAATTCCCGGAATGGTAGTTGCTATCGGCGATGTCGATGGTAACTCTGTCCCTACTACTGCGAATGTACGGATTAATTCTGTAGACAACACTAGTTCAACAGCACAAACAACAGTAAATGTGACCTCCATATCACATACTAGTACCACAAGTACACTTGCTTTGGCTAACAACTCAAAATGTACCGTTATTGGGACATCCTTCCAAGAAGGAAGTGGTTCTCCCGACGTATGGTCTTCAGAGCTTGATAATGAGTATGGATATACTCAGATATTCAAAACGGCTGCTGAAATGAGTAATACGGCAAGGGCAACTGTATACAGGGGTTATGCTGATGAATGGTCTAGAATATGGAATCTTAAACTAAGAGAACATAAAGTGGATATCGAAAGGGCTATGCTTTTTGGACAAAAAGGCAGTGCTGGCGGTATTCAATACTCAGAAGGTATTGTTGGAAGTACAATAGCGGCAGGATATGGAAACGTTGTTAATGATGGTTCTCAAGTATCATATAACGAAGGTGTTCCATATTATAAGTCTAATGAAGTAACTCAATGGACATATGATGATCTATTGGGTGATTTTGAGGTTATATTCGACCCCGCAAGGGGTGGTGGTGCTTCTAAATTGGCTCTCGCCAGTTTGCCTGTAATATCATACTTTAATAAGTTTGGTGGTGCTACTAGCTTTATTGGGCAAGTAGCAGGTACAGCTAGTGAAGATAACCCATTTAGGTATAACTTCAATCAGGTTCAAGGTGCATTTGGGCATAAAGTTATGAAGGTTGAAACTATTCATGGTGATTTAACTCTTGTTAGAGAACCGTTGTTTAGAGGATTCGCTTCTGGCTTTTGCATGATGGTTGACCTTGATCATGTGTCATATAGACCTCTCGTTGGAAATGGTATGAATCGTGATACGCATATCACGACAAATGTGCAACAGGCTGATGAAGACTTACGGAAAGACATGATTCTAACAGAAGCAGGTCTTGAAGTATCTCTTCCTGAAACCCATGCATTGATCAACCTGGAGGGCGTGTAAGATGAGAAGTGATGTATTAAATAAAAGTAGTAATGCATATGATGGCAAAAGCAGACCTACTACCATATTTGATTGGAATTACATTAAATGTGGTAGTCCTATGTTTAGTCATGCACAGTCGTCTAACTCTTCTGGCCCAGTAACAGCTACCGAGCATCGTATTGGTATGATATTTCCAGGAGCAAATGGCGAATTATATCCTGTAGAGATGTGCAGAATCGGCGCAAGTACTGGCCCAGTAGAAACACCAGTTTTCGAAGGAACAGTTCCTGCTGTCGATACAGGTAGTACTGCCGCAGGCTTGAACATGCAAATGGATCAAGACACGGCTGCTGACTTAGGATGGGAATTAGTTCCTGGGGGTTCTCCTCTTGGAAATAAATCCAACGTATTCTTAGCTGGTACACATTCTGGATATATAGATGTGACATTCTGGACAACTGAATGGACTACATATGATGGTATGTCTATCGGATTTAGAAAAGCTGAGAACTTTAACGATGGTCATGCTCCGATTGTAGCGGCAGGTACAGGTGATCCTGTATATACTGACTTTGCTACATTTGGCATACAAGAATCTGATAAGATACAGATAGCTACTGATTTGAATAATGGTGGCTCTGGTACTTATACAGATACTGGTGATACTCCAGCTGATAGTGATAATCTTCAGTTAAGAGTTATATTAGCATCATCTGGTGCCGTTACCTATAAAACTGTTAATAATGAAGAAGCAGGTGCTGGTGCTTTAGCGGCTCCTTCTGCAACTGCTTCATTTACTTTTGACAGTGGTGATACACTGATTCCTTACATATGGTGTCATGGTAAAGATCATGCTGATTCACAACTGCTTGTCAAGGATATGAAAGTAGTTAGAGATCAGGTAGTTGATGGCTACAGCGTAGCTTAATGCATAATAATCCGAATCAATAAGGATTAGCAGTTATAAACTGTGAGATAAAGCGATAAAGGTTTTATCTCGAATTAGGTGGTTGGAGAGTCAAATTTCCTTCCACCTCTATGATAGTCGCTAAGATTTGCAATAAGCACGGATATCACAAAGGTGCTTCTTGCCCTAAGTGTGAGAAATCTAAATCAAAAGATAAGAAATGGACTACTGATATGTACATGATTAGTGAGATAGGCAAAAGAACTGATATAGAATTTAGATCAGTGTCTATGGAAGAGGACATTAAAAACTTTAGGAGAAATGTAGCATAAAAATGAAGAAAAAGAAGGGATATTAATGGCTAATGAATTAAGAATTGAAGCTCAGTTAGAATATAGCAAGAGCGGTGTCAAGCAAAATAAACATGATTCTGCTTATGTAG
>Ga0208010_1000664_pt1 | contig 12006 bp, 12 predicted proteins | sample 2_EtaG_FD_184074 | JGI IMG/M metagenome (GOLD analysis project Ga0208010, IMG submission 184074) | Marine viral communities from the Subarctic Pacific Ocean - 2_ETSP_OMZ_AT15125 metaG (SPAdes) (version 2) | ecosystem: Environmental > Aquatic > Marine > Oceanic | place: Pacific Ocean | collected... | reverse complement strand
AGACTAACCACTTAATGAGATGAAGGTCAAAGAAATAATTGAAGATAATGATGGTTCGGCTACAATGATAATAGAATTAACAAAAGAAGAGTTAAGACAGTTGGTGGAGAAAGCTGTAATCACCGTACTGGATGAGGCGATTAAAGAGGATATTCACCTCAAGGATGAGTAATGGTTCGTGTTATTTCATTAATACTTATGATGATTGGATGTGCAGGTGTACAGACAAAAGAGGTATTGCCTGATGAGTTGATTAACTATGAAGGGCATCAATACAACCCCGATGAACTGTATCCTATTGCTTACGATGGTGGATTCTTGATAAATACATATTGTTATATTCATAAAGAATATGAAGTAACAATAATTAAAGGCACAAGATGATGAACATAAACACTAAAAACGTATCTAAGGCTGAAGAGTCTTTACTGTTAGCCAGTAAGGACTTAATTGCTTTTGGTAAGCTTTTTCTTCCTAATGATTTCTTGAGAAGTGAAACACCTCATTTTCATTATGAGATGGCTGATGCTATTGACAATCAAGATATAAAACAACTTGCGATTATATTACCCAGAGGTCATGGTAAAACGGTGCTTACGAAGGCAAGTATCATTAAAGACTTCTGTTTCTTAGATACTGATATGCATTTCTATGCTTGGGTGTCTGCTACTCAGAGATTGTCTGTTGGTAATATGGATTATATTAAACATCACTTTGAGTTTAATGAAAGTATTATTTATTATTTTGGTAAACTTAAAGGAAGAAAATGGACAGAAGAAGATATAGAGTTAACAAACGGGTGCAAGCTAATATCAAAGTCAAACGTCGCAGGAATACGGGGTGGGGCAAAACTACACAAAAGATACGACCTAATAATACTAGATGACTTTGAACATGAGCAGAATACCATTACACAAGACGCAAGGGCGAAGAACGCCAATTTGGTTACAGCTGTTGTTTATCCTGCTCTTGAGCCTCACACCGGTAGATTGCGTGTGAATGGAACTCCAGTACACTACGATTCGTTTATAAATAATCTTCTCACTAGTCATGCTAAAGCAAGGAAGGGTAGTACTGAATTTGCTTGGAAAGTTATTACCTACAAGGCTATTCGTTCTGACGGGACTGCATTATGGGACAGCTGGTTCCCTTTAACAAAACTAGACGAAAAGAAGAAGTTTTACAGAGATTCTGGAACTCCTTCTAAATTTTATCAAGAATACATGATGGAGGTAATGAGCGCAGAAGATGCAGTATGGACTTACAAACATATTCAATACTATGACGGATTTTATGAGAGAGTTGACTCACAAAACTACATTAGTATTGATGGCGAAAGAGTGCCTGTTAATACTTTTATTGGCTGTGACCCTGCCACTGATATTGATACTAAAGAGTCTGACTTTTCTGTTATCATGGTTGTTGCGGTTGATGTCAATAATAATCTCTATGTATTAGAGTATGAAAGACATAGAAGTATACCAACCTTAGGTGCAAAAGACAAAGAAGGCAAGATTATAGACAAAAAGGGAGTAGTTGACTATATTATGGAACTTCATGAGAAGTATAGTTGTACAAGTTCTACCGTGGAGGATGTAGCAATGAACAGGTCAGTCTTCCAAGCACTCAATGATGAGAGGAGGAGACTAAACAAATTCAATATTTCCGTAATTCCAGAGAAACCTGGGGGGACTCAGAAGAGAAATCGTATTTATAGTGGTCTTTCTGGTCGTTTTTCACTTGGAGCAGTATTTTTAAAAGAGAATCAGTTTGATTTGATTAACGAAATTGTTACATTCGGACCTAGAATGGCTCATGATGATACCATTGAGGCACTATATTATGCTAATTTGTACACATTTCCAGCTAATTTAGTGCAAAATAAAGAGAAAAAGTGGTATAAAACTAAAAAAAGGGCTAAAAGTTGGATAGTCGCATAAATGATTAGTATTTCTCAGATGAAATCGCTGGTAAAGAGAACTTGTACCGATATGGGGAGCAAATTTGCATCAGATGATGCTGTCAAGCTAGTACTAGCCACTGGTATCGTAGAAAGTAGGTATGAATATATTCGGCAAATGGGAGATGGACCTGCTAGGTCGTTCTGGCAGGTAGAAGCGGCAACTGCGGTAGATAATTTGATGCACTATCTTAAACATCGACCTAAATTGATGCAAGAGTGTGCTAAGGCTAGTTATGTAGATTTAAAGCATTGGCAAGATTTTGATGAGAATATATGGGAAGAAATATTAGAAAAGAACATAGCAGCAGGCATTATTCATTGCCGACTGAAGTACTGGAGAGTTCCTAAGAAGATGCCTAGTAGTATAGAAGGTCAGGCTGATTACTGGAAAAAATATTACAATACAGAGGGTGGAAAGGGAGACCCAGAGCATTTTATTGAAGCTTGTAAGAAATATTTACGATAATGGCTAAAAAAGGCAGACCAAAGAAAGCAGAAGTTGTCCTCGATATGTGGAGGAAGAGCAACAATTATTCAAGGAGAAAGTGGTATAGTGATAGTCAAACTGCTAATGATTTTTATTTAAACGACCAATTAAGTCAAGAAGAGAGAGATGCGTTAGTTGAATCTGGTATGCCAGACTTTATTATAAATCGTGTAACTCCTTCTATTGATATTATGAAATACTTCATTACTGCTAATAATCCTAAGTGGCAGGCAGTAGCGTCAGAAGGAAGCGATACTGATATAGCTCAACTTCATAGTGCTGTTTCTGAGTATTGTTGGCATCTTTCTGGTGGAAAAGGTTTATTCGGTCAGGTTATACATGATTCATTAGTAAAAGGAGTCGGTTATTTTGCTATTACTGTAGACCCTGATGCTGATAGGGGTATGGGAGAAGTAATGTTTACATCCGTAGACCCTTATGATGTATATGTAGACCCTACTTCAAGAGATATTATGTTTAGAGATGCATCTTATATTATTATTCAGAAGAATATGCCTAAAGACCAACTTATTAAACTTATGCCTAAGTATAAGGCTAAAATTAAAAAGGCTAGTGGTTCTCCTGAGTCTAAACAAATATCGTCAAGAGATAAAGAAGCAAGTCAATCAATTCAACATAGTGACATAAATTGGGCAGATATATATGACCCTGAGACTGGTGAACAAGAAGCGATGATTGATTTCTATGAGTTATATGCTAGAAAAAAAGTACCAATGGTCAATGCTTATATAAAGAATCCTCCTTCTCCTCAACAAATGAAAGATATTCGTGCTGAAGTTCAAAAAGAGACTGAAATCTTACAAGAAGAGTTAAAAGTACAGGTTCAAGAAAAAGAATTAGAATTGAAAACTGCTGTAGAGGCTGGAGAAATGATTCAGGATAGAGCTACTCTAGAGCTTGAAAAATTTCAAATGGAAGCTCAAAAGCAGATTGAAGAACAACAAGCTAGTTTGCAAAGCAAACTAATTGACGCTAAAGGGAGGGTTGAACAACAAGTAATGGAGAAAGTTGTCTTTGACGACTTACTTAAAGAGCCTACTTTTGCACAGCAGGTTGTAGATGTTGTTGAATTTAATCAACAAAGAATTATGTTGACTTGTACTGCTGGAGATGCTTTTCTTTATGAACAAGAATTAGATATAGATAGCTATCCGTTAGTTCCAATATGTTATACACATACTGGGACACCATATCCAATGGGGGCGGTAACTCCCATGATAGGAAAACAACAAGAGATTAACAAAGCTCATCAAGTTATGATTCATAATGCCAATCTTGCTTCTAATCTAAGATGGCTATACACTGAGGGAGCAGTTGACGAAGAGGAATGGGAACAATATTCTTCTGCTCCCGGGGCTATGTTAAAATATAGACAAGGTTTTGATGCCCCTACTCCAGTTCAACCAGTACCAATAAACAATGCGTTTTATACTATTACTCAAGAAGGTAAGAGTGATTTGGAGTATATTTCTGGTATTGCTTCTCAAATGCAGGGAGTTGGAGAACCTCAGCATGATACATATCGAGGTATGTTGGCTCTTGATGAATATGGAACTAGAAGAATTAGACAATGGACTAATAATGTTGTTGAACCTGCCCTTGAGCAGATTGGAAAATTGTTTCAGCACGTAGCTCAACAGACATATAAGGCTAATAAAATTTTTAGAATTGTTCAGCCAGAGGCTGGGGCTAGTGAAGGTGAAGTCGCAGCAGTAGAGCTTAATATTCCTATTTATAATGATTTTGGAGATGTGATAGGAAGATGGAACGATTATGAATCAGCTAGATTTGATGTAAGGATAGTTGCAGGTTCTACACAGCCTATTAATAGATGGGCTTTGCAGGATGAGTATTTCAAGTGGTTTGAAGGAGGGTTGATTGATGACATTGCAATGGTTGAGGTCACTGATATAAGAAATAAAAAGCAACTTTTAAAAAGAAAATCTCTATATACTGAAATGCAAAATCAACTTGCTCAGATGGAGGACCAGATGAAAGAACTTCAAGGAGAGAATGAAACCCTTGAGAGACAGATTGTGCAGGCTGGTATAAAATTGAAGATTAATGAAAGTGATGTAAAGGCTCAAAAACAATATTTAGAGACTGAAGCTGAACAAAAATTGACAAGACAAGTGATGAAAATGGCTGCTCAGGAATCCAAAAAAAAGGCAGTTGACAGTAAAGGAAAATAAAATTAAATTGTTAACACAAAAAAGGAGTGAAAATGAGTAAACAACAGATAATAACTGATAACTCTGGTGGTGTAGACCTTACACAGGAAGACCCAGTTGCTGTTGAATCTCAATCTGATGATTTTTTTAACCAGCTTGATAGACAAGTGATGGGGAGTGCCATCAGTGAAGAGACAACACAGACAACTTCTCAACAAGAGAACCCTGTAGAGTCCGTTAGTAGTAACGAAAATGTTGCTACTTTAGAGAAGAGGTATAGTGATTCATCTAGGGAAGCTAAACGGCTTAACCAGCAGTTAAGAGACCTTGAACCATATTTACCTATTCTCGATGCGATGAAAGAAGACCCTAATTTAATCTCTCATGTGAAAGATTATTTTGAGGGTGGAGGCTCAACGCCTACTGACTTAAAAGGTAGATTAGGAATAGATGAGGACTTTGTGTTTGATAGTGATGACGCAGTGACCAATCCTAGTTCTGATAGTGCGAAACTATTTAATGCCACAGTGGACGGAGTTGTACAGAGAAGATTAGGACAATTTGCAAATGACCAACAAGTTAAGGATAGACAACGTAATGAAGAACGAAGTTTTCGTTCAAAGTACGAGATATCTGATGGAGATTATGATGACCTTGTTGATTTTGCAAAGAATCGTAAACTTACTTTAGATGATGTATATTATCTCAAGAATCGTGAATCAGCAGCTGATAATGTTGCGAGTAATACGAGAACTGAGGTGATGGACCAGATGAAGAATGTACGAAAAACTCCTCAAAGCTTGGCATCTGTGGGTACAGCACCAAGAGAAGAACAGTCACTTGATGACCAAGTATTCGATAAACTTTTAGGTGTAGGTGAAAGAGTCTCTGAACTAGGACTATAACCCTTAACTAAAAGGTAAATAAAATGGCTGATACAAGCTATCCTCAGAGTACCCCTCTGAAACTAGCTACCAGTTCTGCATTATCCGAATCTAGTAAGGCTATAGCTGCGTCAGGTCTATCAACTGGTGACCTCAGGAGACGATATGACTTCTCCGAGAGGTTTGCTGAACTTGCAATTGACCAAACCCCATTTTTCCGGTTTGTGTCAGCAGTGTCAAAATCCCCAGTAGACGACCCTCAGTTTAAGTTCACAGAAAAGAGACAATCTTGGATGAAACGCTACTGTTATGTAGTTGGTTCAATCCATGCTGGCTCTACTGATAACTTTGCTGATGCACACGTGACTGCATATGGTGGTGATACCACCATTGCGCTTCAAGATACTTTGAAGCTCTATATGGCTACTGATTATGCGTCCGCTGGTAACTTACAAAATGTCTACAAGCAAGCAAACGGAGCGATTGCTGTAGGCGCTGATGGAACTGCTCCAGAATTCCTAATGCCTAACCAAATTCTCAGAGTCAATGTTTCTGCGACTGCTCAAGGCTCAACTGTTATTAGCGACTATATCTTACTGAAGGTAACTTCTGTAGGAGCTGAAGTCGATAAGGCTGGTGAAGTCGATGAGAGTATAATGAAATGTAAACTGGTAACCGGTGAGGTTGTTAGGGCTGCGAGTGGTTATCTTACTTCTTATGCAAGTAACAAACCTGTAACACAAGTATACGACAAGGAAATCTCAGGAGCCGAAGGCTCTTCTGGTAATCTTGAAGCTATGCGTGTGCAAGTAGCAGGTACTTCATATGAAGAAGGAAGTTCATTACTTGGGCAATCATGGAAAGACAATCCATACAGTACAGGTTATGGACAAACTCAGATTTTTAGGTCTGAATTTGGCATGACTAATACTGCAAGAGCAACTGCACTTAAATACGAACCCAATGAATGGGCGCGTGTTTGGCGTGATAAGTTGATTGAACACAAGTGGGAAATTGAATATGCTGGGCTTTTCGGAGCGCAGGGTGAAGATGCTGCTGGTGTAGGTCACACTCAAGGTGCAATTGATTATGTCTTGAAGTATGGTAACATCTTTAGTTGGACAACTGCGAAGACTATTGATGACTTCCTTGATGATATGTCAAGTTATGTTGACCCTCGTTATAACCAATCTAGAGCAACAGTCTACTTCTGTAGTACTGAAGTCTACAACTGGTTACATAAAATTGGTGGATTCTTCTCGAAGAACCTCCAACTTGATGAACAAATCAGAGCAGACTTAGCTATTACGGGAAGAAAGAAAGTTCTCGGACTAGACATGACTACTTTTAGTACTGTCTATGGGGACATGAATGTTTCTCGTTGTATTGCTCTTGATGGTTCCGCAGTAAGTATCCTTGGAGTTAATCTGAATAATGTCAAATACCGTCCATTGGTCGGTAATGGCGTTAATCGTGATACTGCTATCTATGCCGGTGTTCAATCACTAGAAAATTCTGGTATTGACAAACGTGTAGATATGATTCTTACCGAATGTGGATTCGAGTGGCAAATGCCTGAATCACACGCAGTTTGGAAGTAATCTAAACTAAATACATGGCGAAGCTCCTTCCCGCTTTTAACCCTCCTTTCTCCGGTTTGGAGCCTAGCCGTGTTATTTTCTTATGAAGATTTGGGAAAAAGTCAATAATATTACCGGTCACGGTACTAAAGCTAGACATCTAGTAGAGTATATTAATGCTGGTGCTAAGTTCATACTATCTTCTCTTCCAGAGAAGTTTCTATGGACTGTTGCCACTGAGACTGAGATAAATGGTTGGGATACTGATGATACGGATAATACCAATCTAGGAGCAGGCTCTGCTATAGCATATGATAAGATATTAGCTGTTTATAGATATGATAGCGACAAAAAGAGAGTATGCTCAGAAGCACCAGATAAAAGTATACATATCTTTGATGAGGCTGGCAGTTTATTGACTGCAACAGAGATGTTCCCTAAATACTACAAATTAGGAGGAAAGATTTTTATTAAACCAGACCCTGATTATAATGCTACTTCAGGAGACCAAACATATACTCCTTTAGGAGGTACTGAAACTACTCTATCAACTACAACTGGAGATAAAGGTGTGGTTGTTTATTCTGCCCCACCTGTGATAGATGAGAATGATGATAGTTGGATATTAGTAGAATACGAGAATATAGCTATTCTATATGCTGCTTCTCTTGATTGCTTACGACTTGTAAGTAGTTATAGGACTAGCTGTGAGAACGAAGTAAAGGAAATCACAACTGCCATTACTGGTTTATTGGCATTATATAGGTCTAATATACCTAGTTTGGATTTAACAGAAGATACTAATGAGGTTGCTATATCTATTCCGAGTATTGATTTAGACCTTGTTGTATCTGAAGACCTTCCTACATTTAGTGTTACAAAAGACTTACCATCAGAGTTTAGTTATACAACTGCAGTTCCAAATGGAATAAGCGTTTCTACAACATTACCATCTTTAGATGTTTCAGGTATCAGTGAACCAGAGACAATAGATATTACGACTTCTCTGCCTTCTGATTTAGTAATAAGCACAGACTTGCCTACTTTAGGTGATTTGCCAGACATTGCTACTGATGTTGAAGCATTTGAAGTAACAAAAAGCATCCCATCATTTGCTTTTGCAAAGGCATTTCCTGATGAAATCAATATAACAAAGGACTTACCTGCGGATTTTGTTTTGACAAGGGAATTCCCAATGTCTATAAATGTTCAGGCTACTTTTCCTTCTGATATGGATATTACAGTAGATTTTCCAACCTTTGAGTTTAGTGGTGTTCCACCAGCTCCTATTAGTATTTCAAAGGATTTACCAGATAGTATGGAGAATGAAATGAATACTGATTTACCTGAATTTCAGTTATCAACAATAGTTCCAGGACCAGTCAAGGTTGAGGCTTTGCTGCCTTCTGCGTTCACATTACAGAGTGTATTTCCTACAGATTTAGCAGTTGGAGCTGCTCTTCCAGAAGATTTTGATATAACTGGTGTAGATTTTCCAGATGGATTTGAATTAAACACTACATTACCCACATTTAATGATGCTTACTTTTCCATAGACCATTCAGATGTAGATACTGCATTAACTAATGCCAAAGATTTATTGTTAAATGGAGTTACGAGTGGAGATTCTGAAGCTAAAACATCTTTATCAGTTATAACTTGGTTAGAAGATGAAGACCCTGATATGGTGAATTCTACTTTATCTGGTGTGGCTGCTGAGCTTCAAAGAGCTAATACAGAGATAGGTAAGCAAACTCAACTTATTGACAATCATAGAAACTTAGTAAGCACAGAGTCACAAAGATTTCAGAGCTTAGTACAATTATATACTACTGATGCACAAAATGAGCAAATTCGTGTTAGAACAGATACTGACAGATATAAGGCTAAGATAGATGCAGAGGGAAGTAGGATAAATGCTCAACTATCAAAGTATACTGGTGATTTTAATAAAGAGTCTAAAAGAATTGATTCTCAAATGCAAAAATACCAATTAGAGTCACAAGCAGAACAAACTAGAATAACTGCTGAAGCTGAGGCTTATAGATTAGAACTTGATAAAGAGAAAACAAGAATTAATACTGAACTTACAAGATTGAAAGAAGATGTTAATAAGGAATCTGTGAGAGTACAGAATGAATTACAGAAATATCAAACAGAACTTCAATTTTTAACAGCTAAGAGTGAACAAGATATTAAGATTTATGTGTCTGACTTAGAGGGAGAGACTAAAAGGATAGAAGCTGAAACCACTAAATATACTAAGGAATTAGATGCAGCTGTCAATGTTCATAAAACAAGGGCTGAAAATTATAGTCTAGAAATACAGAAAGAAACTGCTAGGATTGAAAATGGTATTAAGAGATACCAGATAGAGATGGAAACTGAAGTATCTAGATATAGAGAAGAATTAAATGCTTATAGAGCAGAATTTGAGAAAGAAGCTGCCAAAGCAGGTGTAGATGTACAAGCATATCAAGCAGAGTTAGCTAAAGAGACAACAAGAATTGATTCTGGATTAAAGATATGGAGTAGTGAATTCCAAAAGGCAGTACAGGAGTATCAAGCCCTTATTACATCTTATAATGCCGATGTTCAAACTGAGAGTGCTAGGGTTCAAGCTTCAGTAGGTAGGTATACAGCAGAACTTAATACAATATTGCAAGAATTTGGTTCTGGAATTAACAAATATACAGCAGAACTACAAGGTGAGTCTGCGAAACATCAATCTAAGACTGCTAAATACAACGCAGAATTGTCTAAAGAAACTCAAAGAGTAAATTCTGATGTAGGTATTTATAATGCTGAATTAAGTAAATTAATGCAAAAGTTTAATAGTGATATGACTAAGTATCAGCAAGAGGTTGGCAAGGAAGTCCAGAGAGTTAATTCTGATGTTGTTAATTTTAACGCAGGATTAACTAAAGAGGTACAAAGAATTAATGCTCAGGTAGGTATATACGGAGCAGATGTTGGAAAAGCTAATGCTGATTTTAATGCTCAATTAGGTAAATATACTACTTCTCTTAATAAAGCAGTACAAGTTATGGGTAAGGATGTTCAAGATTTTACTAATAAGTTAGGGAAGTATACTACATTAGTGCAAACTAAGGTTGCAAAACATGAAGCAGATATAGCTGGAGCAAGAAGCTATCTTGAAGAAGCAGGTACTAGAATCCAAGTAGCTGGTACATATATGAATAAGAGTCAAGCAGTTTTTGGAAGTTCTAGAGATTATTATCAAAGAGCAGTCCAAGAGTTATCTGCTATTAGTGGGGCAGTAACAGCACCACCTGAGCAACAGCAAACGCAAAGACAAGAGCAAGGGGCTACATCGTGACGGTTTTAGAAATGATGGAAAGAGCTAACTCTAGAGAAACAAATCTAGCTATTGCGTTTATAAAGGATGCTATTGTTAGAATACAAAGTACTAGTGAAATAGTGTTAAAGAATGATAAACAAGATATAACAAAGAATACAAGAGATTATAACTTACCAACAGAATTAATAGCCCTTGACAATGTGTCTATATTAGATACTGAAGATGATAATAAATATAAAATCATAAGAAGACTCATTGATGACCCAGTTGTCATAGATGATACGAGTCCATAATGAGTTATGATACACATAAAAATTGGTTCTATAAACGACATGGTAAAATTCTTCGTTTATATCGTTTAAGAAAAACATCTCGTAATGTAGTAGATTCTCAAGGTAGAGTTAGTGCTTCAGGTGGAGATGAACTTATATATCCAGATGAAACTATAACTAATGGTCTTAGAGTAGAATATACTGCTTTAGTGAAGCCATTTGTAAATGGTGACCCTGATACTGTAGCAGATGCTTCTTTAGTTGAAGTGACTTCCCCAAAAGAAGGTAGTCATGTCAATTTGAATAGAATGTTGTCTTTAGCTGTGGTAGAGTATGTTAAAGCTCAGTTTGCAGAACGCAAGGGAGATATAAAGGCAAAAGAGTATTTTATGAATCAATTTTATAATAAATTGGCAGATAACGAAAGCAATCAAAATAATGTTTTCGTTGCTAATACAATGCGACCTTTCGCAGTTAAATAGGAGTAAAAAATGGCAACATATGTAAAAGCAAGAGTAGACGTAGCAGTCTCGACTTACATGGAAATTGATGCATCTGCAGACCAGCCAGCAACTACAGTAGGACTAAAACAAGACCAGTTACCAACGGGTTATTTCTCAGGAGGCTCTCATTTACAGACTGTAGCTTCTGATAATGACATAACCTACAATTCGATAGCTGGTGTAGTGTTGACTGGAGGAGCTGCTTATGGAGCAGCAACACAAATTGTAGCGGCAGGTGACGATGTCTCTGCTAAAACATCCGGTGCTATTGTATTAAGAAATAGTGGAAAAACAACTGCCGCAAAGACAGTAGCCGCTAATTCTGATAATACTATAGAGATATTCGTAGGAGGAGCAGCAGCAGCTACTTTAGTAACTACCTTAGGGGTAGATAATAAAGATGTGTTTGTAATACCAAAGGTAGGTCAGGCTATGACAGTTTTTGAAGCTAGAGCTATAGGAACTGGTGATGTTTTCCTAGAGTATACTTGCATTTGTGATTAATTAATAAGGAGTAAAACATGGCTAAAGGAATACAGGATTACACTCCTCAGGAGAGTGTTTCCCCATATATCAAAGCAGTCGTAGCAACAGGAAATGCCCAAGACCCGTGTAGAGCGGTTCATATGACAGGCGCATCAGCTAGTGTTAATTTAACAGTTGCTGACACAGTTGTTGCGTTTTGGTTGATAAAAGGGCATACGTATCCTATATGTGCAACAAAGTCCAGTTCAACTGACGTAGTATTGTTATACTAAATGATTCAAGCAAATTCATATCAAGACATCCAAGTTTTACAGGAT
>Ga0208010_1000662_pt1 | contig 12027 bp, 18 predicted proteins | sample 2_EtaG_FD_184074 | JGI IMG/M metagenome (GOLD analysis project Ga0208010, IMG submission 184074) | Marine viral communities from the Subarctic Pacific Ocean - 2_ETSP_OMZ_AT15125 metaG (SPAdes) (version 2) | ecosystem: Environmental > Aquatic > Marine > Oceanic | place: Pacific Ocean | collected... | reverse complement strand
TTTGAGGAATACTTGTGTCCTCTGGTATAGCAGTAGTGCCTGTTGCTCTTGTGCTATTAAGAACATTAACAACCTGAACTAATCTAGCGTGTTCAAATGCACCTGTCGAATCTTGTATTGTGTCAACTTTAATTACGGAAGCCATATTTTATTCCTCAACCCTTTGGATATTTGTCTTTGACAGCCTTGATTGTTTTCTTCCATTCATCAATGCCATTATGGTAGATGTCATCTAATTGCTGTTTTATTTCTGGATATTCTTTTTTGCGTTTTTCAATATATTGTATAGCTGTTACTTTTGCTAAGATTACATCTTTAGCAATAACATCCCCCTTATCCCATGTAATTCGGTCTGGGTCGTTATCTATAACCGACACTTCTGCATCAGGATTTATTGCCATAATAGCTTCAATTACACTACCTGTTTCTAAATAACTCACGCTGCCACCTCTATTAATATTATTGTTGATTTAGCTGTTTCCCCATCATCATTGCGATTGATATTTATAGTACCTGATTGGTCATGCCTTGCCATTTGTGTCTTATATGTTAATGAGCTAGTAGAATTGGGTGAATCTAAATGAGGAATAAAATGATAAGCTCGCATATTATCCTCATCACCTTGATCTATATGATCCCACAGGTCTGATGCTCCACGTAATAATTTTAATTGCCCTACTGACCTTGAGTTGTGACTTACAGCTTGTGAAACTAAGACTAATATTTTACTTGCTGTAGTCTTTGGTGTAATTGATGCAGTTAATCCAGTATCGGAAAAACTGGTACTGCTTACATCAACTTGAGTTGTCGTTGTACCAGTTACTATTTGTTTTATAAACGGATAAGCAGCCGCTGCTGTATTTTGTATTGTATTTACTTTTAATGTTGACATATTATACCACCGTCCATGTTTCGCCAGAACCAACAGTCACAGTATGTCCACTTGCGATTGTGAATGGACCTCCTGTTACTAAGTTCTTGCCGTCAGTTACTGTGAAATTTCCTGCTGTTGTGATTGCATTTTCAGTCCCAACTACATTTCCTCCAGCATCTTCTAAACCACCTGCTGAACCAGTTACTCCCGTTCCATCAACCTTAGTATAGTTGACACATTGGACATCATTAGTTCCTGTACTAAAAAATTCTGCTACGTCACCTGCGGCTGTTGTTATATTAGCCTCACCTGGAAGGTCCAAATCAGTAGAATTATGTGTAAGTTGAAGTGCTGCATCAAATTGTAGAAAGAAATGCCTATCAGCAGCGACAACAAACGCTGCAATTGTACTTGTTCCTGTTACATCAAAATAATTACCAGCAGGAACTGTCGGACTACCTGATGCTATATCCGAACCTTTAGAAACAGTTGCTTTTGTTGCTACCGCAGTTACAATAGCATCTAATTCTTCATCTACCTCTGAACCTTTTATAAGTTTAGCAGCATCTCCAGTACTTAATGCGTCTTTTGCGCTAAAGTCATGTTGTCGTGCGTAATCACCCATTATCTTGCCACCCTTCCAATTTTAATTAATAATTCAACTTGAGCTACTGCAACATTAAATCCATTAACACTTACATCAAATCCATATTGCATATTTTGTCCTGAGCCAGAAAGTTGTGCTGGTACAGTATCTACTGTTAGTGCGTCACCAGACCACTCTGCTAAACCCCACTCTGCGGTTCCCCATTGTGACCCCGTAGATACTAAATCTGTAGTTATTGCTGTGGCTGTTTGTCTAAAGTCTCTATTGACGTAGTCAAAAGCCCAAAAAAAGTTTATATCATAAGTTGACCCTTCGTTTACAGTCATCTTAATTTTTTTAGGTAGCTTATATAAACCCGCTGCCTGTGGGTCTACAAACCCAAAATCTAACCAGTTAGACCTGTATTTAAAGTTATATGCAGTTAGCGATACAGACCCACCAGATAATATGCTGTCTTTATACCCAGAGTATTTTGAAAGATACCCATCTTTTGCAAAATAGAGTTCTCCATCTTTAGCTACAGCCAAACTCTGAGGTTCCATTTCTAACCACCTAGCAATTTTAGGTAAAGGAACATCTAATGTTTTAGGACTAGCTATTAAATCTTTAAAATCAAACATATAAATAGTAGACCCAACTAATAATAAATAGAATCCATCTACTTGTGAATATAAAGACCTAATTTTTGTTGCGTCTTTAGTTCCAATAAAGTCTAAAAGTTCTGTTCTTATATTTTTACTTAAATCCTGAGCTGGCATTTTCTCTAATTCAATAGTACGAGATAACGCTCGCAACCCATCTTCAGATAAAAATATAATATCAGAACCTATATTTTGTACACTATCTCTAGCAGTACACCCCATACCTACTACAGAATCAGCTAAAGATAATGATGTGGGAGCATTTGCACTATTAAAAATTACAATATTATCTTTACCAAATACTATTAATTGATTATTAAACGTTGCTATAGCTGCTATTTCATCTCTAGAAAAAGCAAAGTTAGCAACTAAATCTATAACTCCACCACCGTTTTCAGTATCCCATAACTTATCATTATTAAAAGCACTAAATCTAATAGTAGTTTTATCTTGGTCTACAGCCCATAATCTACCAAACGCAGATAATATAACATTTCCTTTTGGCATTTTAACTGTAGTCCATACCGCACTGTTATCTGTAACAGTAGCTCCCTCTGTTGCAGAGAAGGTAGGTTCAGAACCTGCTGATGTACCTGCTGTAGTACAAACAAAATATCTTTCTAATGTTGCAGAACCTACAGCTTTAACAGCATCTCCTTTTGCGTAAGCAGTACTTGCTGCCCAATTAGTATGTTGGCTATGTATTGTCTCAAAATTACCACTTCCATCCCAATATACAGGAAATTGGGATTGGCTAACTCCTATAACTTTGCTATTAAAATTAGCAAATTGCCAATTTGTATCGCTAAAACTAAGAGAACCCGTTTTCTCTACTAGAGCTGTAGTTCCAGCATATAGTTTTCCATTCGTATTATCTACAGTAATTATATGTGTAGTAGATGTATCTTCTATGTATTCAAAAGTTTGGTCTAAAGTTGGATTACCAGATATAGGAGTAGTAGTTACTTTTAACATTCCTTTTCTAGCTGCTATCCTTCCTAAGTCATCAAAGACAGCGTTATCTAAAAATAACGCCCACTCTGGACCAAGACCCAAGGAAGAACTTTGTGTATTCAGTCCTAATCTACCAGGCGATCTTATCTGTACTGGTAATAATTTTGTAGCCATCTTATACTACCTCAACATCGCCTTCGTTAGGATAAGACCTCCTATCCAATGCTATCGCTGTTTGTAAATGGAAACCATACTTTTGGGATATTTCATCCATAAGTTGTCCACCATCTTCACCTCGTTCTGATATACATAAGCCCCACGCTCCGTATATCATAGCTTGTCTGCCAAGACTTAAAGTTAATTTTTCATCGTCAGTTGACAAGTCTTTTTGTGGATTAACTACTTCTGCTTTTATAGTGTAAACACCATCTGGAGTAGCAAGTAATTCTACTTGTTTATATTCAGTAGCAGCATTTATACCTCTATCTCTATAATAGATAGGTATAGCATTAGACTGTGTTCCCACAAGAGTACTTTTATTATAGTAATCTTCAGTAACTTGTCTCATCCTAGAGTTCTGTGTAGAGTTCCACATAGAAAGTAATTTGGTTCTTACTGTTGTTAAAGGTAAAGAATACAAAGATGTACCTGATACCGTATCAAACTGAACAGTTTCTCTGAGTTGTCCCCAATTCCAAGCGTCTTCACACTCTTGCTTTACATCATTAAGGAAAGAAGCCACCATTGTAGCATAAGTACTTGATGCTATAGTAGAACTAGCACCAAGTTCTGGTTCTCTTAACCGCCTTAAAACTTCATTTACTAATTCTTTCCTAGTAGCCATTTATATACTATCCTCTTATTTTCTTATTGCTAAAGCAACTAATTGGTCTACTGTTCCTCCTCCTGGATACCTAATTTCATGTATATCACAAAATGCGGATAATGCACCAAGGGTTGCTTTATGCTCTAATATTTCATACTTACCCTGTTTTCCTAAAACAGTTAAAGCGTGAAGTGCGTCTACTTCTAGTACTTCTCCAGTTTCTTTATGTTTAACTTTAGCTCTACCTTCAGCTAAAGGCTTAGAAACGGGTTCTGCTTTAACAGCAGTGTGTTCTTTTTTTACTTGTGCTTTTGGCATTATTGCCTCCTACAGTTACCTTGTTTCAGGCTGTAATTAAATTTTATTTACTACCAAGCTGGTCGTGCTACTAATACTTTCATAACTCCAGCATTAAGAGCGTCTGCTGCAAACTCACCTTTATCTGCTTGTATATATAAACTTACAACATCAGCAGCAGTAACAGCAGCAGTAAGAACTGCTTGGTCTGAACCGTCACTAAGGTCTACACTACAAGAAACACCAACAACCATGTCTCCTAACTCTACGCCAGGAACTGCCATAGTAACAGTTAATGTATCATTAGCATCTATTGCGTCTTGATCAGCCCAAGTTGCTTTTACAGTCCACATATCACTAGCAAAAAAACCTGTGAATTGCTTACGACCCCTACGTACTTCATTAAGGGTTAATGTATTCGCCATGATAAAATCCTCTATTTATAAATTATAAAAAATGGGAGCAGGGCGAACCATACTCCCGTTATATTACTCAGGTGATATAATACATACACCAGCATCGTCACGAAGCTCACCTACACCGTAGATTGTATCTGCGGTAAATAGGTCAGATAAGTACTCTTGCATATATTGACTTTGAGCGCGAACACCCATTTGCTCAACATACGCTATTGCTGAACGATGAAATAAGCAGTTAGCTCTATATCCCGTACTACCATCATCAGCATCAAAACTAGCTACGTTAGTAGATACGTATACTGGAACACCATAAACATCACCGATATGACCATTACGAATAGTATTCGCAGGACCACCTTCACCAACAAACGCTTGTTCAGTAAAACGAGAAAGACCCATTAGGCTTTTCTTTTCTACTGGAGCGATAACAAGATAACGTTCTGATAAAGGAACGTCTGCGTCATCTAGTGTTTGAATTACTTTGCGAAGACCAGCGTCAGCAATAGCAGTACCGTTACCAGTATTTGTATTTGCTGCGTCATTAAAAGCGGTTGTACCGTCAGAGCCAATGACTCCTGCGGTATAAGAGCTTCCATCTGCTGTAGCACCGTTTAAGGCTTCAAACAACCCATGTAAGTGAGTATCAACTTGTTTAGCTAATGCAAATCCAGCATCGTCAGTATAAAACTTACGATAACTATCAATTGCTTGAATTTCAGCCATGTCTTCAATTAAGCGAGAGTATTCAAAATGCTTGTCAATTGAAATATCTTTTTTGGTCGCTGTATCTGTGATAAGTGTTACTGCGTTAGCTCCTACACCTTTAGCAGATGCGCTACCACGAGCCTGCACAGGAATATGTACAGTATCACCTTTTTTGCCGTTGTGCATAATCTTTGTTACGAGATTAGCTACGACAAGGTTTGCTTTAAATGCGCCAATAATCTCGTCCGACCACATTTCAGGTATATAATTCGCCTGTGTAGTAATCGTTTGAGAATTGGCTGCTGAGAAAGCTGCCATTTTACTTCTCCTTTGTTGTTAAATTATCTATCTAACCCTACCTTCAGAATACGCTTGTCTGATTTCATCAGCCATTTCGTAATACTTGTTAGGATTAGTAGCTCTTAGGTTAATAAGTTCTCTACGAGAGAAAGTTTTGGTTGACGTTTGACCTGTACTACCAGACTCGGTGCTAAGCTCGTTAATCTTTTGTTTCGTTGCTTTTTGAGTTTCAGCCTTAGAAGGGGTTTCCTTCGCAGGGTTCAATGCTTTCCAAGTATCTAACAATTCAACGGCAGCATTATATTCAAGCTGGTCATTGGCGCGTCTATACAAATCTGCTCTAATAGGTGACGAATTGACCCAATCAGAAAATTCAGGAGAAGCTGCGATAGTCATATAATCAGGGTGCTGTTGTTCTAACTTATCTCTAGTAGAGACATCTTGGTTAGCTTTTAGTTCGTCCCTGACAGGACGTAGCTCTTGCTGTATCATTTTTCTTACGGATTCTAACGGATTATCATAGTCAAACTCTTTAGGTTGCTCTTCTTGTTGAGCCTGCGTTTGCCTATTTTTATCTAGCTCTTGCCGTAGCAAGTCGTCTGCAAGCTTGCGAGTGTCACCTAACTCTTGGGCTTGCCGACCTAGTTTTTTTTCTAATTCCTCATAAGATTTAGACACATCTGCAATAGACTTATCTTTAAACTTATCAGGAACTTCATATTCTGGTTCTTTATTTTCAGGTTCTGCTGCAACCTGTTGTTCTTCTAGTTCATTTTGTGCATCAACCGTATCTTGAACATTTTTATCTAGTATCAGTACTTGTTCTTCTGCCATATCTATTTCCTCTTAGTATTAAGTTCACCATGTGTTTCATGTATTCTTTCCCATTTACTAGCAGCAGTGGGAAAGTGACCTGTAATACCTTCCAATTTGAATTGAGAGGCTGATATAACAAACTTACTTAGCTTATTACATTCTGGACAGGGCTTTTCTGCTTCTCTGTCTGCTAATGAACATATCTTAGAAAATCTACCGTGCGTATTACACGAATACTCGTATAACATTACCCACCATCCTCTATTTGTTCAATATAATTTTTATCATCTTCTTCTTTTTCTTGTCTTCTAGCCTCATCATACATATTTTCCATGTTATTTTCTAATGATAATATCATGTCAATATAATGAATAGCCCCTTGCAATTTACCTAATTCAAGTTCTGATTTAAGTTCATAAAAACCCGCTTTAAATAAAGCATCTCTTTCTTCTATAATTGTTTTTTTATACAATTCCCAACCTTTAGAACCAAACATTTCAAAGTAAGATTCATAAACATCTTCGTGTTTCTTCAACATAAGTTACCCTCTAGGTTATTGGGGGAGTCCCCGCCTGTGCAGCTAATTGCTCTTGTTGCCCTTGTGCTTGTTGCTGTTGTTGCATTTGTGCTTGTTGTCTTTCTCTTTCTAATTTCTCAGTATCTACTTCTAATTGTTTTATACCACGAAATCCCTGAACTACATTATCATCTTCAATTTGTTCAGCTTTAGCAAGATTAAGAATACCAGCAGTCTTCTTATAAACCGCATCACTTCCAGCTTTAAACTCATTTGTTTCTGCTTTCTGTGCTTCTATCTTAACAAGTTCCATTTGAACTGGGTCAACTGGAGGTTCTTGTGGTTGTAGGCTTTGTTGTAATTGCTGGTCAATAATAGGCATCATTTCTTCTCTATTAGAAATGCTACTTAATTCGTATAATGATTTTATTAACATCCAATAACTAGGAGAGTTTGGAGGAGAAGTATTTAATAATTGTACTAATTGCTGTACTTCTAATTCCCTAGCCATAATTCCTAAAGTAGAATTAATAACAAATCTTAAATTCATTACTGGATACTTTTCAGAATCTAATTGCATATAACGATAAGCAGACTTTTTAACCCACTCATCTAATAAATTAATTTCTATATTTTGTAAAGTTCTTTTATTACGTTTAATTGCGGCAGTAGTAATCATACTCATACCAGTAGCCGTTGTATTGCGTGGGTTTTGTCCAGTAGGAGCTGCTGCTTGAAACGCACCAGTTCCCATTTCAACCATTCTTTCTAAATCTCCTGATTGATTAAAAGATAAAGATGTAGGAGGTTGGAAATTTATAGGTTGTATAGCTTCCGCTGCTGGTCCATTAGTAAATATAGACCTACCTGGATAAACTTTAAAAGTAGTATTCAAATCTCGTGGAACTAAAGCTGCATTAATAGCAATCATAGGATGAATAGCATAACTCATAGCATCTATTCTTCCTCGTAATTCCGTATCTAAGGCTTTCTGAGGAGAATATCCTTTTTCAGCTATACCCCTACCCCAAAATCTATTCGGTACTCTATCGTGCTGATATGCAATTATAGACCTATCTTGCATAAAAAATGGATTTTCTACAGCCCTAAGCAGTATTCCATCATTTGCTATAGTAACTATAGCTTCAACAGTATCTGATTTTTTAGGTGGCTCTTCTGATAATATATTTAGTTCTTCTTCTACTGCTGCGCCTATAGGTTCTAATAATTCTGATGGTACTCTACCATGATATTCTGTAATTTTTACCCAATCGTGTTTATTTAACGGAGTTGCTTCTCCCCTAGCCCAATAGTCACTATCGTCTTTACCACCACCTAGCTCTACATTAGCATAAATACCATCATCTTGTTTTCTTTTTACTGCGTCTTTGTGCGTATATAATATATGTGCGCACCCTTCAGCATCATTTATATTTTTAGCTAATGGGTCTATAGCAAATTCCATTGGGTCTATAGCTATTAAAGAAACTTCTGGAACTATTGTTTTCTCCGAGGTTAAATTTCCCTCTTCGTCTTGTACAGGAACTCTGGTTTCTCTAGCTTTTACTACTACTTTACCAATACCTGTTCCATATATAGCGCCATTAAGAAATATCTCAGACATAGCACCAGGAACTTTAGCCAATTCGTATTCTTTTAATAATTGGTCTATAAAAAAGCCCATAACTTGCTGTTCTTCTTCGCTCTCTATACTGGATTTATCTATATCAACCCAGCGCTTAGAACTAAAAACAGCTTCTTCTAATTCTGCAACAGTTACTTCTATAGCTTGTTGTAAAGCTGGAGCAATCAGTTGACTTCGCTCACTCTCTCTAGTTTTATCTTCAGCTTTCCAAAGACCTCTCCAAAGACGATAATATTCATTCCACTTAGCTCTAAAGTTTGTATTTCTATAGTCTTCCCAATCACGAACTTTAGATACTATCCATCCTGCTAAAGGGTCTGTAGCCTTATCTTGTCCGTCTGCTGTTGACTTATTTTCGTTTACTACAATACTATTTACCATTAATATCCTGCCTGTTTATCTAGTGGACTCCAAGTATCAATCCAAGATTGGTCTATATATGAAGTTACTGCTATTTGGTCTATATACGCTAATGCGTCTAACATATCATCATGTGTTAATTGTGATGGAAAATCTAAAGCTTGTTCTATTAATTTTTTTAAATATTCACCTTTACTAAAAGAAACTCTTCCATGTTCTAATCTTCCTTGTAATGCCCACGTAATACGCTCTTGTTTCTTTTTACCACCATGTGTTACTTCAACTACATTTGGAAACGTATTTAATCTTCTCATTTGATCTGTTAAGTATGGCATAATAGCGTTCTTTAAACTTCCTTTTTCAATACCTACACTTACTGGTTTATATTTCTGAGCTGTTCTTAATATTTGTATACTTGTTTCTCTGACATCCCACCTACCAGTTACTATATCTTTTACGTGCCACCCCTCTGGACCAGCTTTTACAACAGCTATTGCACACTCATCTAGTCTTGCTAACTTACTTGTCATCTTTCTACCTTGTAAATCTACAAAACCCGCTGGGTCAACAGTAACATAGTACTGACCTTCTGGTTCTTCTTCTACTACCTTGTCAAACCACTCTTCTTTAAATACATTACCACCACCACTTCTAAAAGAAGCTTGATATTCTTGTAAAAATACTTCAGAAGACAACGTATTTCTAGCATTTTCTACTTCATCTTCTGGGACAAAAGGATTATCTGCCGTATTATACTCAAAAGAGTCCCAATCATCTAATTTATTAGCAGTTAAAAACAAATTATAAAAATGATTCTTCCCCGCAGGTGTTCCTATGAACAATGCCCCACCTTTTACGTCAGATAGTGTAGGTCTTATAATTTCTTCCCATACTGAAGGCTTCATAGTAGCATACTCATCTAAAACTACGTAACTTAGACCAACACCCCGAAGAGTATCTGGTCTATCAGACCCTTTTATGTGGATTTCCCTTCCATTTATTAGTTTTACTACTCCAGTATTCTCTAAAGTGTCCTTTATAACTCCTTCGCCTAGCCCTTTTATGAGTTTCCACATAATATCTTTCCCTTGTTGGAAAGTTGGAGCTACATAATAGGTTACAATCTGTGGTCCTAGCTTATAACCAAACTCGTTTTCTTCTTTTAAAGCCTCTATAAGTAAAGTTACAGCAGAAAGGTAAGATTTTCCAAATCTTCTACCTGCCGCACAGACTTTAAATCTCTTTGTAGAGTTAAAAATCTCTAATTGACCTGGATGTAAAGTAAAGTCTAGTTCCATTAGTAGTAAATATCAACTGGATTTTTATAAATTTTTATACACTTGTTATACGTACTCTTATATACCTTAGATGGGGTATCTTCTACTAAGTAATCTTTCCACACATAGTCAAATATTTCCAAAACCCTTAAAATAAACCACCTAGGTTGTCCATCTCTAGCTAAAACAGAACTTACTTCGTTTTTATGCCAAGTACTATCTTTATATTTATCGTGTTGTCTTCCATATTGTAAAGCAGCAGCCATATCTGACTTCCATAAACACGCAGAAATTACTTGTGGTAATGCAAAAGCATTAGAAGTAAATAACAAATATAGAAACAAACCACGAAAAAAAGTCATGCTATTCCGCTAAGGCTCTCTCCATAGTTACATTATGCAGATATAGTTTTTGTTTTTCAGCGGATGTCCACCTAGCCTCATATCCCGCGTCTGGTACAAACACATCTATACCATATGGTACTACTTCTCTAACTGGAGGGTTACTAAATTTATAAGCCTCATTTGCTGTCAGACCCATTACGAGGACTGTGTTTAGGGTTTGACTTGCGCAACCTGTCAAAAAGCTCAGAATTAAGCCTATCGACATCAGCTTCGCTGAGTGTATCCATCCCTTTTGCAATTTTTTCAAATTCTTCTTTATCCTCTTTTCTTTGTTCTTCTAGTTTTTCTTGAACTTCTTTTTCATATCTTTTTTCAATTGAAGTTACAAATAGTTTGTAAAAGAAATTTAAAAGTTTTTTTAATATGTCCATATCTTCGGTCTTTTCTTACCAGGAATACCAGAGTCTAAATGAATATGTCGCTTACCAACTGGTCCTTTCTGATGTATTCCTACACCTGTAAAATTTAATTCCATAGCTAGTAACACTAACAAATATGCTTCTGGTCCAGAAATTAATACATCTATTGCTTTTCCTGTAGTATGTGGTCCATTTAAACCTGTTTTACTAACTTCTTTATTTCTATCAGGGCATCTATAACCGCTTCTAACTTTTAAAGGAAAATTACATAACTTCCTAAGTTTCACTACTTTATTCATAAACTCAGGATTCATATTATTATCTGTTCCAGCACATCTAGAACAGGAACCATGACAACTTAATTCTTCTTTAGTAAAATATAGCCAACGGCTTTGCATTAATCTGCTAATTCTTTAAACGTTTTTAAGATAGTACCAAAAAGTTCTCCAGAATCCCACACTGCTTTAGCGTGTATATTCCAAGAAGTTCTTTGACCTTCCTGTCCTGGTTGTATTCCAACACTCACCAAACCACCATATCCACTTTTTTTATCAAACTTACTATAACCTACAGAATATCCTTTACCTTTATATTCTTCTTGTCTTTCTGGAGACTCTACATCTACATTTACTAAGTTTTTTGCGCCTGAAAAAGTACCTATAGGAGTATTAACACCAGCACCAAATCTTCTAGCATTTATATCAATATCTGTAAGACCCTGAGATTCTTTTATCATATCGTATGATAACTGTGGAGTTATACTTAATCCATCTGTAATAGGAACTGTATAAGGTTCTTCTGGTCTATATAATTTTCGCATAGCTTGTTCTGTTGTTTCAAACGGGTCATCTTGCGAAAAAAGACTTCTTTGTTGTTCCTGATTATAAGGCATTATTTAGGCTTCTTAGCGTCTTCCATCCACTTTGCTAAGTTATGCACTTTTTCCCAAAATATATCATCTTTTTTGGTGTCAGTCCAACCAGCAACTAATTTGCCAGCGTGAGCTACCGCTAATACGACAACTAC
>Ga0208010_1000658_pt1 | contig 12043 bp, 10 predicted proteins | sample 2_EtaG_FD_184074 | JGI IMG/M metagenome (GOLD analysis project Ga0208010, IMG submission 184074) | Marine viral communities from the Subarctic Pacific Ocean - 2_ETSP_OMZ_AT15125 metaG (SPAdes) (version 2) | ecosystem: Environmental > Aquatic > Marine > Oceanic | place: Pacific Ocean | collected... | reverse complement strand
CTGAGCCTATTTTTGGAAATGCTCCACCACTACGCTCTGACACCATCTCTATCCATAGATCAGTTGCAGACTTGGCGAATGCTTCGTTAAAGTCGTCACCCTCGGTAAATACAGCAGCCTCTAGTTCTCCGCTTTCTTCCATAGTTATGGGCAAAGTACCCATCATATGCTCTTTCATACCGAGGCGAATACGTCCGCCTGGGAGGAAATCATCTGTTGCCCAAGCTCCAACTTCCTTTATTCCTTCATTAAAAGTTGTTTGCATTGTTGCGCCAGATATGGCAGCGGCTGCTTTAGCCCCAAATTTTAATGTTCCATCTAATATTTTATGCTTCGCTAGATATTTAGCGGTCTTATCTCTAGCTCCCTTGCTAAGAGCCTTCTTAATCATTAGCTTGCCTGCCGAGAGAGTAGCCTTTTTACCTGCACTATATATGCCACCAGTAAGTCCAATCTCACCAGCAAATGCTGGGAGCTCACCAAGCACAGTCCCTACTTTATATCCAAAGCTTTTTTCAGATTGATTTGCCTGCTGATACTCATACAGCTTTAACATATCTTCTCGGTTTGGCTCTATACCGTCCTCTGTGGCCCTATCTACACGACCCATTATACTTGTAATATCTATTATTTCTTTTACATCGCTTGAGGTATTTAAGAATGGAACTAGCCTGACTGGGTCGTTTGCATACTTAGAAACGGCATCAAAGAATGTTTTCTCCTTTTGAGCCTCAGCTATTCTATCCTCCCACTTTTCATCTTCGGAACGAACATCAATAGGAGCTATTCCAGATGTTTCAGCCACAGCAGTGGTATCAAGATTTATTCTACTGGCTATGTCATCTAAGGTTGGATTGTTCCCCTGTAATGCCCCTGTCGCTAGACTGTCTACAGATTGACTTCTAAGATCGGTCTGATAGGCCTCCATAAACCTATCATACGATCTCCACTGTTTCGGCCCCCTATAGTCATGTATAAATCTTGCTATAGGCCGAGAATATACTTCATCTTTAACTATCTCAAGCCTGCTTGAGTCGCTTACACTATCCCAGGTTGGAATTTGCTCTCGCATATAATTATGTACCATTGCGTAGACAGGGTCTAATGTGCCATCTTTTTGCTCATTCCATGGCTTTATTCCATTGTTTTTAGGGTCTTTTTTCCCTGATGTTGGGAATTGATTGATCCAACGCTCATTTATTCCATGAAGTGACACATCCATAGTCTCATCATCATTAACTTTGACAGAATCTTTATTCCCGCTTGACTCGGCAAATATCATATATTTTTCGATTTCGTCAAATGTAGGGTTTTCAGGAACACGAGCAGCTTCCACCTCCGCAGCTTTACGCTCAGCCTCTTTAATTCTATTTTCTTCTTCCAGGCGTAGACGCTCTTCTTCCTCTTGCTGCTTTTTAATCTCTTGATTGATCACAAACTGATCAAGAGCGCTTAAAGTATCAAGCTCTGTCTCTGTACCGTATTTTTGTAAGAAATCTTCTAATGGCATTATTTAGCGACCAACCAGTCTTGGAATGTTTTTATATACTTGCGCCTATCTATAGGCTTCATTGTTGGAAGTCCTCGTAGAAATTCATTATAATAATTGACAATATCGTCCTTATCAGCCTTATCAGACATAGCTATTTGAGACATAAGGGAGTCTGGATGCGTTCCATATGTGGAAAAGTCTTGTAAAATTGAAGGATCTGCTTGCCCATTATTAACAATATCTGGGATTTCTATACCTCGTTTTAGCATTTCCTGAGTTGCCTTTCTATAATTTGTATACGCAGCAGAATACATAATTACGTCGTCTTGCTCAAACCCTGCGCTTTTTGCTGCCAAAGTACCAACAAACTCACCGTCTACCATCTCTAACACTAAGCCTAATGGATGCTCATAGTCAGAATTTTTATCAATATCATCAAATACCTGTTTATTATTTTTAGCAGATGTTATCAATTCTTGATCTGTCATTTTTAAGAATGTTTTGCCGCCTAATAATTGATTTTGAGTATTTACAATAGCTTGCTTTTGAGATATTTCCCCCTTTTCCGCTTTACCCCTGCCAGTACCAGTACCAGTTCCAGATTCCCATCCTGCTCTAAAAGCAATAGCCTCTGGTCTAACCATGATAGTTTCTACATCATCGCCTGAGCCGAAATTCATTTCCATTCCTTGCTCACCCTCGGCAACAGTATAGTTGTCAGTTATATATTTCTTGATTGCGCTCTGACCTTCTTCGTAAGACAGCCCTGCTATGCCGTCTTTATCGGAATCTTCATAATAATCTACCATGACACCCTTTTGATCTTTCTTAGTCATAGAGCCTTTGCGCCATTCCTGACCTATCTTAGCTTCCTCATTGTACAGCTTCATGTTAGAAAGATTAGTCTTCTTGTCTCTTATCATTTCTTGATACCTGGAAGCCACCTCTTGCATGTCACTCAGCTTCTTAATGTCTAATTTATCATATATTACTGAGGTCTCTTCCACGTTTGAGCCGTCACTTTTGCCAGCGTTAACCAGATCTCTAAGTCCAAGCTCATTCACCGCCTTAGTCTCGGTGGCTAGGGATGTTACTAAACCCTCATACTCTGCCTCTAATTGAGTGAGCTGTTTTGACTGCATGTCCCAGGCCTGCTTAGCCATTAACATGTTCATTTCATGGTCTTGTTGCCTTGACATCATCTTAGCCTTATTCGGCTCAAACAGTTGTCCGAGCTGTTGGGTTAACATTGCTATTCCTCGCCAATCATAATCTGGATATCTTCCTGCCATAATTTATTCCTTTATCTTTGTCCGCCCATTACTTTTGGTCTATAATAAACATCAACGGGGGTCTTCTTTCTCCCGCCACCGCCGCCGCCGTCTTCCCAGGGCAATGTGTATTCGGGTGTATACATTTGTTGTTCTAAGCCTGTAGATGGATTATATAATAGATCTTCCATTGTTTGTCCAAATTGACCTGCTGCCGCCCCAGGATCAAATGGAGCGCCCATATGTTGCCATCCCATTGTTTGCCCTATATCATAAAATGTGCCACCAACAGCAAACGGATCCCAAAACTCCATGTCAACCTCAGGATCCCTTGCAGCAAAAAGCGAAGCCCTTATATCTGCTTGAATACTCTCCAATTCACCCACTGCAGATTCTTGTATAGTTTGTAGGTCTCCTGTGGCAACCCCTGTTTCAGCATCATATGTTCCATAGGTTGCAAGTAAGTCTTGATAAGATGTTGTCGCGCTTTCCCACGGATCATCTTCCCTTCTCGCAGCATCCTCTCCTGTAGATAGATAATCTTCTAAGGCTGTTGTTTTGCCCTTTTCTATACCTTTTATATTCTCTAAATATCCTTCTTTTATACCTGTCCTTTCGTAGGTAAAGCCTTCATCAATGCCCCTTGCTGCTCCGCCAATTTCTTCTGCCAATACATCTCTAGCTGTACGTCCAACGCCAGTTGAGGCAAATCCAGCAGCCCCTATTTTGGCCTCAGCGGCTCTAATATTTTCACCTGCCTCTCCCCTTAAGGCCTCAAGTTCTCCCTCTCTTCCAATAACAGTTTTCTCTAGGCCTTCTTCTTTCTCTTTTTCTTCTTTGCGTATATCAGCCGTATAAGTCCCTTCGCTAATTACTTTTCCTGTTATTGGATCAATCACTTCCCCGCCTGTTAGCCGCTCTACATCACGCTCATAAGTCTCACCAATTGTTTCAAGCGCACCCTCTGCGCCTTCTACTCCAAAAAACTTTTCATATTCCCTTGTTATATCAGTCTCTGCGCCTTCTACTGCCTCAGTTGCCTGCCTTAACATCGTTTGAAATTCATCTGGTGTGCCTGGATCGGTTATTGCAAGCCATCTATCTATATGGCCCTGAATTAATTCTTCCGCAATAGTTACTTTTTCTTCTTTTACCTGCTCATCTGTCCAATATTGTTCTTCAAGTAATTCATATTCTCCCGTATCCCTATTTATTTGCCATTTTGACTGCTCATCTTCACCTAACTCGCCCCATGCTTCTGCTGTTAGAGTATCCACTCCAGCCTGTGTGTACTTAGCCTCTCCTGTTTGGTAATTTTCTCTTTGTTCTGTAGTTAAATTTTCATCCCAGTTTCTACCTTCAAATGTGGACTCCCACCGTGCTTCTGCTGTTGCCAGATCGTCATATAATGTAGTATCTCTATAGCCACTAACCTCATTGTCAACCCATTTTTCAAATACTTTTTTTTGGTTTGACCATTTATTGTCGCCTGGAGGTGTATCGTCAATCACTCGCTCTACCCCATTTTTTGTATACCATATTTTTCCTATTTCATTGAACCATCCCACTTGACCTTTAAGCTTCCATTTATTGCCAGCCGCATCATAAAATACCTTTGTCTTAATATCTCCCTTTTTACATAACGCCATCTCACCACTATAGTCAAAAGAATCAGAAGATAATTCGACTAATTTGCCCTTCTTATCATCCCATTGAAAATTGACTTCTGTATATATTCTCATAACTTATCTCCCGTAACTTGATCTTCTTATTGAGTCGAAATACTTGCTAGCATTAAACTTTGGTTTTTCTGGTTTATCAGGCTCGCCATCTCCACCAAACAAGCCCTCTAAAAATAACCCAGCACTAGATATAACTGAGCCAGCTGTTCCAATTCCATATATTACTGCCCCGAGTGGTGCGCCAATTCCTGTTACCATCATGCCAGCTCCACCCATTTGCAGGCTTCCGCTCCATGCCCCAATACCATGCAATATAGCCTCATCATAATCTTCTTCTTCCCAGGATTCTTTGGCCTCTCCAGCCTCAGTTACCATTGTATATCCGCCTAAAACACCACCAGCTACTGCGCCTACTGCCGCCTTGCCACCAATTTTAGTTCCTGCCTTAACAGCCTCTACTGCTGTTTTTTGACCAGCCTTTTTAGCCGCTAAATCAGCCAACAGTTTAACACCTTGAGTGCCCGCTAATGCTTTATCTGTATCGCTAACATCTTCATCTGTTAATGTTTTACCAATGTTAAATATTTGCTGCCCTGTTTGAAGTGCGCCCAATGTTTTACCTACATATCTACCACCTGGTTTAGCATCTGGTACTTCTACACCAGGCTTTACAAAACCTTCAGTTGAGGCAAAATCTATAGGAACGCCTTCAGACTCTATTGCCTTTGGTATTGGCTGGTCTAGTTCTTCTAGTCCCTGTAATGCTTTTTCTAATTCTGGATCAGATGATACTTCTGGAGTAATGCCTGGAGTGGTTTCTAATTCCCTTAAGGCTTGCAATTTCTGATCTTCAGCTGCACCTTGTATTTTAGCATAATCTGGCTGTGGCGCAGGCGAAGGCAAATCATCCCCCTCAATCATTTCCTCAGTTGGAGTATAAAATTCATCCTCCACATCCAATGGGACATCAGGCTGAGCTGGTGGGACTGATAATTTTTTATATCTGCCAAGCCCCATATGTACGCTCGCGTCTTCAGCATAGTTCCCAGACAAAGCCCCCGTCTCTACACCTTCTAACCATTTTTCATAACTAAGCTTTGGCATACCTGATAAACCACTACTTGCTTGGTCTTGATAATACCTATCATATAGAGATCTTTTTGCATTTTCATTAAGAAGCGCCATATCTAATAAAGGAAGATCATCTGTAAATACATGCTGATCTGCCTCTATTAGCTCATCAACTGCAAGCTCTTCTGCGAGCGGCACTTCTGGCCTCGCCTCATCAGCCTGCCATGATAGCGCATCCTTTTTAAAAGCTTCTTTTTTTTCTGCAAATTCTGGACTTTCAAATGTCTCCTCTATATATTCTCCCCTTTTCTCTTTAGCTTTAAACTCTTTATAGCCTTCTGTTTCTTCCAGTCCGCCTTTAGGGGTTAATCTTTTTATATTCTCGCCTGTACCAATATCTCCTAAAACTTCTTTAAATGTTCTGTCTTCTTTAGGTTTATATTTTTTAAATGACTTAAGCCCTCCTAAAACATTCTCATCCTCTTTATATTTTATATCTAAAAGTTTCCCTTGCCTCCATTCATATAAATCTTTGGTCATGTTTGCAGCTGTTAGGGCTAAGTTTATCTTAGCACTATTTGCCTGCGTCTTTTCCCATGCCACTCTATCTGCATCATCTTGCTCTTGCTTGACTCTAGCATTCTTGAGCATTATATTTCTCATTTTAGTGTTGTATATTCTTTGTATCTGTTCGTTTGTCATAATTTATTTCCTTAAGTTGTTGTGCCCCCTGAGCCTCCACCAGAAGCGCCCCCTTGTGCAGTTGAATGAATAACCTGTTTAGCAACAAAACTCATGCCATCTAAAAAAGATAAGTCCTCATCCCAATAGGAAGTAGGTGTCATCACCCCGCTGCTCGCTATTTTAAGAGAAAGGGCACGAGACCCAGTAAATGGTGATGATGGTATTACAACATACCCATACGGCCTATATCCTGGAGGAAGGGTTCCTAGGGGAGTAGTGACCGTAGCGGATGTGGTGGATATTGTTAGAGAGCATGTTTCATCTGTGTTGCCTGGGTCTGTAAATTCAATAACATTTCCGCTTACGTGTCCAGTGCCCATAGTTACCACCTGTTGAACAACAGGAGCTCCAGTCATAGCATTCACCCTTACTTGCACCACCATTCCAGTTCCTGGCCCATCTGAGCCTGACTGTTCTACTTCCGTAGGGCCTAGACCTGTTTCCCAAGCGCCAGATAGATTTCCTTCGCCTGTAGTTGGAGATGTGTCTTGAACTCTTAAGCATATTATAGATCCACGGAGATGGACAATTCCATTTTGGTCTTTGGCAAACTGAGCCCTTTCTCCACTTGTTACATTCTCATTTGAAATCCAAGATGAAACTCCAGAAGGCTCAAATATAATATCCCTCCAGTCCAGAACAAAGGGGCTTTTCAATGCATGTATGTCATACCATCCGCTATCTGTCTTTATATAACATCTAAGGCCTACAGTTGAGATATCTCTAACAGTTATATCCCCAACTGCTCCCTCTGACTGGCGAGGAACATTTTTGCCCATAGTGACTTTATTGCCCTTTAGATGATCATGCCTTCGCTCACGATTGGATCGAGGTGTCTGCCCTACTACAATTCCTGAGCCTGCAAATCCATTAGCCATTATCTAGCTCCCAGTGGCCTATATACAAATGATACATTGTATAGTTTGAAATCTGCCCCATATGGATAGGCTGCGTCATCATTATGCAGTTTGAGCTGAAATGTATATGCATTGGTTGAATAAGTGGTTGGAACAAGCTCGACAGTCCTGACTGCCCCACTTGTACTTTTAAAGCCGAGTGCTTCCGTATAATAAGTGTTGCCACTATCTGCCTCTTCTAAATCATCAGTAGCTTCCCCAGATATGCTTTTATAAACAAGATCCGCCTCAATATAAGAGTCAGCACTTGCAGAGTAGGTCACATAGATACTTCTTAATTTCTTTTTAACACCTGGAGCATCTAAGTGAAAGTCTTTTGTTAAAAATAATAACTTATCTTGAGACATATTAGCTGATGGTGTGCGGTATTTAAAAAAGTCTGGAGTGTCTGAGGAGTTTGTACCAGCAGCAAACACTAAATTATTATCTGAAGTCCAAATCATATTAGTCTTATAGTCTGCATCAGCGCTAAATTCTTGAGAGTATGTCCAAGAACCATTTTTAAAGTCATGTATCCATGCCTCCGCCTCAAATGCTGTAGATACATCAGATGCTACATTAACTATGAGCCATTTATTATCTGGATGATATCCAATAGTAGGTATATTAGACTCTATAATATTGAGTGCGCGAGGCCTGTCTGCCGCTATTGTATTGGTCATCTGCAGTTTGTTTAATGTAAGATCTGTTATTTCTTGGCCATCGTATAAGAACACTCCATGTGAATTGACCCAAGCCACTCCATATTCTGTCATACATGTTTGGGATGGATTCTCTACACCCATGTTTTTATGCTCGGACTCTACAAACTCCTCGCCAAGACCACCGCCAATATTAACAATATACAATGCCCTCTTTTTAAACTGGAGTATTCTGTCCGCATAAGTCTCTAGCTTAACAATCTCATCTCCATCTCCTGCGGAAACCCTTCTAGCATAAGGCTCCATTCTTGGTAATATATCATACTTTCCTGGTGGAGAGCCAATCATAAGATCTCCATGAGCTCTTCCGCTTTGGTATATGTTTCCTGCAAATAAACGATTTCCTGCTACAACAGCCGTCTTATATCTAGCGTGAGTATTCACATCTGGCGGATATCCAGTATTATGTTCGTATGAAAATGCCTTTGGCGGATCTGTGAATATAAAAGCATTTCCAGAAGTTCTATCTGAGGCATCTGCCCCGCTATTAGTGCCCCCCCATGGACATTCACAGCACTCGTCCTCATTTCCAGACGCAATACCCCCTGATGCATCAATTGTATTTGTCCACACATCAAATGTTTCCGCCTCAGCCTTTTTAGCGCCCTTTTCAAAATCTATTTCAAGTAGTTGGTATAATATTCCTGGGTCATTAGTTTCATCTTCATAGTAAAGCCTAGCACCTGTTACGCGCTTATGAATTCTATATGCTGATCCATCATCGCTATATTCTACACCAATCCAAACAGCAAACTCTTTGGCGGCCGCTACTGTTATAGCCGTTCCATATTTATTTGGTTGAGACTCTTGCTTTACATCATCATATAAGGCTGTAGTATAAAGCTGGATACTTGCACCATCCCATGTAGCATCAGGATTAGCAGTAGAAGCATAATATCCAACATGTAAAACGGGAGCCTGTTCTCCATCAATAGTTATGTCTCCAACACTATAGTTTACCAAAAATGGGTAGGCATAATCTGGAACCACAGTATCGTGATCTATGTTTGCATTATGCTCCACTGGCGGCCTTGGGTGCGCAAATGACGAATACCAATCGGTAAAAGTGCCAATAGTAGTTACATCAGCAAAATTCCTACGCTTTACAACTCCGCGCCATCTAGTCTCTAATACTGAATATATTATAGAATTATCAATTGCCGTAGATGTAAATGCTCCTGTCATGTTCCGCGCCACATGCATAGATGTACTATCCTCATTGTAAAGTACGACCATCTCTTGACCTGCTATTACAATAGTATCTCCAATTGAAACATGATTTGACGCTGTTGCATCCACTGTTACATCTACATACCCGCCATGCACCAATTCAGCGCTAAGCGCTCCATTAGTCTGCCCTCCATTATCATTGGCTGTAAAATTGCCTGGAGAGACACGCAGAGCTCCTTCGGCTATAAAAAAACATGGCTTAACGCTGCCTGAAAATGATGCATCTGAGGCTACTGCTCCTAGATGGAATTGGTATGCCTGCCACGCATCGCCATCATCATCATAGACATCAAATGTGACATTATCCATCAATACTAAATATTGCGTTGCATTAAGATGCCCATCTTTGTCATAGTCATGCGCAAAGGCGAATATGCCGTATCCAGGCTCTATTGTTATTGTATCAGAACCATTGGCTGCAGAGGGAGTATATGCCCCCTTCATATCACCAAGCACAATTACTGTCCCTGGCTCAGGCTTAAAGCCCTGACATATAGCCAACTCATTATCAGCGATGTCTAACGGATCGACGTATCCGTTAGCACCACCGCTGAAATCGTTTAGTGTGAAGGTTTGCTTAGGCATCTAGGTCACTAAGAACCTTTTTAACCTTTGCCCATGCTTCGTCGTCCTTCTTACTTTTTGTAACTTTGACGGCAATATCACCAACTTTCATTAGTATTGGAATAAGACCGTGCTTCTTTACATACTTAGCTATTGCTATTTTTAACATTCATTTCCCCACTATTTTATAGATTGACTTCTTTATTGAAGTCCAAATGAGATCATCCCACTCAGACGGTGAAAGTGCAACTGCTTTATCAATTGCCATTATTGCTATTACAACATATTCCCAGTTATTCATTAAAAAATCCATGATTTTCTCCTTATAATAATTTATTAATTGTTTTTAAAACTTCTACTTCCTTTGTTTGATCAAATTGGTGATAATTTCACCATAGAGCCTAGTAAGCTCATCCACCCTCTTAATAATATTCTCTATCTTGAGCTTCCAAGATACAGGCGGGTGTGAGTCCCTTTCTAATTTTTCAATTCTCTTAAGTAAGTCATTTTTTCCCATTTCTAAATAACTTTATCATTATATCCTTTATAACATTCATACCAGTCATTGTCTTCTTCACCTCGTCTTTAGCCTCTCTATTGCTATCTATCAGCTTCACTACAATATTGTATAGATTTTTTATGTCTGCAGTTACGTCCTTGGTAATAAACTTGATTAGATACATTAGCGCATACCCAAGACCGATAGCCACTGCAACTGGTATTCCCACTGTCTCTATTATGCCAATAATGTCCATTTAATTTGTCCACGTTTTAATCTCATTTTCTCCAAATTCTATTGTAACCCAACCTGCCCGAACAATAGGATAAAAACTATATCGAGCATAGTCAGCGTACTTTAAAAAACTTCCACCTCGACAGTACCACCTTCTGTGGAGCCTTTCCTCATCTCCATCGACCATAACACTGTCAAGTGGCTTTGCATACAGTTGATGGTTGTGTCCAAGTATAAAAACATCTCCATCGCTATAGACTGCAGCCATCTTATCTAACTCCAAGTCTCCATTCTTTCCGCCACTCTTTCCATGACCTGATACCATATACCATTTCCTGTCATTAATCTGTATTTCACTGTATCCAGGCATTCTAAAGTATGGAACCATTAATCTGTCTGCCAGAAGTTTGCATACATCAACTCCTAGAAGGTTAACACTTCTAGTCATATCGTGATTGCCACCCCTAATGAACAACAATTTATCTGCAATCTTCTCAATTCTTTTTATAAATGTGAGGTGCTGCTCATCTGGCTCCATCACTTGACCCCTTTGAGATATCTTATAGTTAGGGGGTATGAACTCTATATTGTCGCCATTTAAGAACCATCTTGCGTCTGGATCAGAGTCTACCTCCTCTATTAGAGTATTAAACTTTTCATAGTGATGCTCTTTTGCGCCATGATGAACGTCTGTAGCACAATGAATCTTGGTAGCCTTATCGTATGATACCTTGAGAACCTTACCTGGCTCGATATCCATACATGGCTCATCAGTAACTAAGCTCTCATTTGGTGCGTAAAATATCTTTCCACATGATTTGCATTTATACTGATCATTAGTCTTTCTGTTTTTTGCCAGCTCTGTTATGCCGCTTGTACAGTAAGGACATATCATTTTAGATCCTTCTTTATTCTAACCATAATATGCGCAAGTGTTGCTATTCCAATCAGTATCCTGATTATTTCTGGGAGCACATCCCATAGCGTGACTAATATTCCCGCTGTTCCCTCAAAAACTGTTCCTACTGGAGACTTAAATATGTTTTTTAACGTATCCATTATTTTATTCCATAAACTCCTTCCACATCTTCACCCCCCACATTTATTGCTACAATTTTACGCCCTAATAGACTCCAACGCCATTTTCGACATTACCCTTGCCTAAGTGTATAAATGTCTTAGAAATAGCTATATCTTTGAAATAACCGCATTCTATCGCCTTTTGTAGCAATTGAAAGCGTTTATACCTATCTTTCATGCTTATATCTACAGCCTCACCAGTAGAATGCTGACCTCTGGTATTTTTAGATACCTTTGCATTGTAATCACCGCACCTGTAGGCTGAGTTTACTTTGAAGCCAAACCCACATGCAGTTCTTACATCCTGCAATGCTTTCATATATCCTTCATCCATATTGCATTCTCCGCAACAAGGACACTGCATTTCTTTAGTTGTGAAGTTTTTAGTTATTTTCATTACCCACTCTCTGTAAATAAACTGCCATTAGCTAAAGCCTGTGCTTCACTCTTGGTTAGCACACTATTCGCAGGATAGCTTAATGAAGCCCCTAAAGCCACTATAGCAGTCATTTCTCCAGTAAGCATAGAGAAAGCACCCTTAACTATTATTAAGCCCTT
>Ga0208010_1000648_pt1 | contig 12093 bp, 9 predicted proteins | sample 2_EtaG_FD_184074 | JGI IMG/M metagenome (GOLD analysis project Ga0208010, IMG submission 184074) | Marine viral communities from the Subarctic Pacific Ocean - 2_ETSP_OMZ_AT15125 metaG (SPAdes) (version 2) | ecosystem: Environmental > Aquatic > Marine > Oceanic | place: Pacific Ocean | collected... | reverse complement strand
GCCCGCCATCAGATGACGTCTCTTCATGTCCTGCTCCGTCTTGTTGTATGCGCCGGTGACAGACACCGGCGTCCCCATGCGGGCAAGAGTAGCCAGGGCAGAGCAGGGCGCGCATACCCCATATGGGGTAAGCGGAGTGTGTTTTGGATCACAGCATTCCCGTGGGCCATCCCTAGACTTATGCAACGACGTGCCCAGGACCGCATAACAGCAAGGGCGCGCTGACATGGAATTTGGGGGATAACATGGATAAGACCTTTCTCGCCGGGGCGGCTGTCGTCGCGATCCTGGCCATCACCGGTTGTGGCGGATCAAGCAGCTCCGGCAGCAGCGGCGGCGGTCCCGCCACACGCACCGCGCACTTCGTGGACAACGCCGTCACCGGCCTGCACTACACCTGCGGCTCTTCAAGCACCAAAACCACCGGCGAACAGGGCGTGCTGCGCTGCCCGGACGGCGCCACGGCGCGCTTTCTGATCGGCGATATTGAACTGGGCGAGGCCGTGGTGAACGGCAACGCCCTGTTCATCACCCCGGCGGATCTGGCCGGCGACGGCGCCGACGAAAACGACAACACCGTGATCAATATCAGCCGCTTCCTGATCAGCCTGGACGCCGACCAGGACCTGGCCAACGGCATTCAGATCGATCCCGCGTCGCACCTGGACCTGGGCCTGGCCATCGATTTCAGCCTGGATCCGGTGGCCTTTGAAACCGCCATCGCCTCCGCGCTGGACATGCTCACCGCCGATTTGCCCGGTGGGCCCTATCCGCTGGTCGCGGCGGCGGACGCCCAGAATCACGTGGTCATGGCGCTGCATCTGACCAACGCCGGGCTGTATCGGGGTACCGTCCGCCACACGCCCGACACGATGAACGGTATGACCTTCCTGGTCACCCGGGCAGGCGCCGTCTACGGCAGCAATCGGGCCGTCGATGGGCGCTACACGGCCACCGGCTTCGAAGAAGGAATGGACTGGCTGAGCACCGTCGGCACCGGCGAGGATTTCAAGATCGATGGCAGCAGCGGGGCCACCTACTTTATCGATGCCACCATCGCGAAAGGACAGGCATCCGGTCAGCCGGCGGGCGAGGACTACCCGCGTTTCGAAGCCTCCCGCCGCCTGACCTTTGATCCGCTCTATGACCTGGACCTGGTCCAGGAATTCGCGGATCTGCTGCCGCTTGCCATCGGCATTGGCGAGGACCGCGACGCTCCTTTCGTGATCCACACCGCAGCGGGCGGCGGGCTGGACGGCGCGCCGTTCGGTTCTTTTGAAGGGGGGCCGCCTTCTCAGCAGCTTGAGAATGATGTCGAGTACGGAGACATTGTTATCGCCGAAGTGGTCAGCACGGACGATCACATGATCCGCCTGCTGGGCATGTCCATGGCCGGCTATCTGGTCGACGCCACCATCGACCTGAGCGACGCGGAACCCAAAGTGGATGCGACCTGGGAGCACATTCACGAAGGTCGCAGCGGCACCACGCAAACCTTAATACCTGTGCTTTAAAGCATTCAGGGCGCGCCGGAGCGCGCCCTGAATATCCGATGTCGAAATCCGTATCCAGGGTTCGACCATGGGATATCCAAACCAAAAGGAGACTCCCATGACCGGCCAGACCATCCGCTTGCACCGCGTACTCCGCGGCACCCCCGACCGCGTCTACCGCGCCTTCACCGACCCGGACGCCATGGTCAAATGGCTGCCGCCCTTCGGCTTCACCGCCACCATGCATGAAAGCGACGTCCGCGAAGGCGGCGGCTACCGCATGTCCTTCACCAACTTCACCACCGGCAGCCGCCACACCTTCGGCGGCACCTACGTGGAGCTGAAACCCAACGAGCGCATCCGCTACACCGACAAGTTCGACGACCCCAACCTCCCCGGAGAGATGCAGGTGACCGTCACCCTGAGAGAAGTGCTCGGCGGCACCGAGGTGCACATCGTCCAAGAAGGCGTGCCCGACGTGATCCCGGCGGAGATGTGCTACCAGGGCTGGCAGGAGTCGCTGATCCAGCTCGCGCAGTTGGTGGATCCGGAGATCCCGGACGAGGGGTAAAACGAGGTAGCGATCAAGCCCGGCGGTCAGTGTCGGGCTTGATTAACCGCGAAGTCGCTTCTGAGAGTCAGGGTATTCGACGTTTGCGATAGGCGTGTATAGATTGGGGCTTCCAACGGCCTACCTGACCGACCTATGAAGAGTGGCCTCATTCTATTCGCACTCATGGTGCTGCCCCGCCTTTCTGCCGCGGAATTACTTTTAGGCGTCACCCCCGGCGACGCCTGCGACGCTGTGTATCAGATGGAAGTGGACCGGGGCGCTGAGCCGGCGTTAGCCCGTGACGAAATGATTCGTCAGGGCATGCTCGGTTTTGAGCGAACCGGGCCCAAGACCCGTAAAATCAGCGTTTACCATTGCGAGCATGGTGTCGTCACTTCCGTCAGTCATGGCGTCGGGTTTGATACGGAGAAGGCGCAACGACGTTACTTCCAAGATCAGAGGGAAGCCATGGAGCAGCAGTTTGGCGCCCCGGAGCTGGACACCTTCAACCTGACGCTTTGGGAGAAGCTGCTGCTTTGGTTCGAAGGCGTTAAAGAGACGGTAGAGCGTTTCCAAACCGTTTATTGGACCCTGGAGCAAGGGCAGTCCGCCCAACTTTCCCTGAGTGAACGGCCAAACCAGCGAAGACGATATCTGGTTACCCTGGCTTTCAATACGGAGAGCACCGTCTCGTCCGGCCCCGGGCCAGAGACTGAACAGGCGCCTGATTAATCCCTTCTGGGTGGCGACCGGCACTCGTTGTACTTTCATTCGCGCCACGATTTGGTGTAATTTCGGACCTGTATCACAAAATAATAACCGCCGGCCCGGAGAGGCAAGGCGAAGGAAACAATGATTCAGGGGAAAGGGATGTCTGTCCGCGAGCGCACCCGCCGGCCCGCTATGGGCTCTGAAACCACCACCCGCGAAGCCGTTGCCCGCCGAGGCTGACCCTAATGGCCACGGTGATTCCAAGCCTCAGCACCATTCGCGGCATGACGCCCGGCGAACGGCGTCTGGGCCAGCGCCTGGAAAGCCTGCTCGAGGATGACTACACCGTCTGGTACGACATCCCCCTGGGCCGCCAGCGCCGCTACCCCGACTACATCATCCTGCACCCCGGCCGGGGCCTGCTGTTTCTGGAGGTCAAAGACTGGAAGCTGGACACCCTCAAGCGCCTCACCCCCCGCGACGCCGAGATTTATACCCAGCAGGGCCTTAAAACCGTCAGCAATCCCCTGGAGCAGGCGCGCCAGTGTGCCCTGGTGGCCATAAACCGCCTGCAGCGTGACCCGCACCTGATGCAGACCGACGGCCGCTTCAAGGGCAAGCTCTGTTTCCCGTGGGGCTATGGGGTGGTCTTCCCCAATATCACACGCAAACAATGGAGCGAGGCCATCTCGGAGGCGGACCAGGAACTGGTGCTGCCCCCACACCGCCTGATCTGCAAGGACGAAATGACCGCCACCGCCGACCCAGAAGCGTTTCAGGCCCGGCTCTGGGGCATGTTCGAATACGCCTTCGGCGAAAAGCTTACGCTCCCGCAAATCGACCGCATCCGCTGGCAGCTTTTCCCCGAAATCCGCATCAACGCCCCGCAGCAAACCCTGTTCGGTGAAGAAGGCCACGATGACGACCCGGTCGGCGGGCAAACCGACCAAGAGAGTGAGCTGGTCATCCCCGACATCGTCCGCGTTATGGACCTGCAACAGGAACAGCTCGCCAAAAGCATGGGTGACGGCCACCGCGTCATCCACGGCGTCGCCGGCTCCGGCAAAACCCTGATCCTCGGCTACCGCTGCTTGCACTTGGCCCAGGCCGTCACCAAACCCATCCTGGTGCTGTGCTTCAACATCACCCTGGCCGCCCGGCTGCGCAGCTTCATCGCCGAGAAAGGCATTGAAGAGAAAGTACAGGTTCATCACTTCCACGAATGGTGCGGCCTGCAGCGTAAAACCTATAACATGGACATGATTGAAGGGGACGCACCCTATTGGGAGAGGGAAGTAGAAACTGTCATCCAGGCCGTAGAGAAAGGTCAGATACCCCGCGCCCAATACAGCGCGGTGATGATCGACGAAGGCCACGACTTTGAGCAGGAATGGCTCAAGCTCATTGTCCAGATGATCGATCCGGACACTAACTCCCTGCTGCTGCTTTACGACGACGCCCAGTCCATCTACAAAAAACACAGTCTAAAGTTTCCGCTGTCCAGCGCCGGCATCGAGGCCCGTGGGCGCACCACCATCCTGAGACTCAACTACCGCAATACCCGGGAAATCCTCAGCTTCGCCTACGATTTCGCGAAGGATTTTATAACAGCCCAGGATGCGGATGACGATCACGTGCCTCTGATTGCTCCGGAAGTCGCCGGTAGCAGCGGCTCGCCGCCGCAATTTCGCAAGTTTGATAACTTCCACGACGAGGCGCATTACATTGCTCGCTGCATCTGCAAATGGCATCGGAACGGTGAGCTCTTGAATAAAATCGCTGTGATCTATGGCTATCATTGGCAGGCTGAGTTGCTACAGAGCGTGCTGGAAGAAGCAGGTATAACCTGTGCATGGCTGAAGAGCGCTAGCGAAAAAAGTCGCTACAACGCTAACTCCAATCGCGTGGCGTTACTAACGCGGCAAAGCAGCAAGGGGCTCGAGTTCGATACCGTAGTGCTCGCGGGGTTGGGCGGTCTGAATGATGAAGAAGAAAACCTGGAAAGCGAAGCGAAGCTGCTTTACGTAGGGATGACGCGAGCGCGACAGCAGTTATTGCTTACTGGGCATGGGAAGAACTGGTTTGTCAGAAACTTTTCGATGAGAGGAAAAAGCTTGCCGTCGCAAAAAATCTAAATACTCTGCTTTGGGTGAGGTATTTATATAAAAGTTAAAAAGCGAGGATCATATTTTCATTAAAAGGAGGGGTTATGAAAATATCGGAAATGGAAGTCGAAAACTTCAAGTCGATTCGACGTCAAGTGGTGCATGTGAAAGATATATTTGCGCTGATAGGTAGAAATAACAGCGGCAAATCAAATTTCATCAAAGCTTTAGGGTTGTTTTTTAATCCTTCAACAAAAGATATTGATCGTTCAATTTTCTATAAGCAGGATTCATCTAAGAAGGTTCGAATAAGGGTAAAATTCAGTAGTCTAAATGAGTGGGAGTTAAACGAGTTGCGGCCTTGGATGAAAGGCGATGATTTTATAATGGAGCGGCAGTTTGAAGAGGTGGATGACGACCAGTTTTCCGTTTCTACCTATGCCGTTACAGATGCTCCGCAGATTGACTGGCTAAATGAAAAGCTCATAACAGGTGCAAATATTCCAGATTGGTGGGATCGAAGAGAAGAGCTTATCGTTGGAAGTGTTAATTTTTCTGCCTTTTTGGGAGAAAAAAAGCCCAATGTCACCCAGTGGAAGGAATCTGCAAAAAAGTTTCTTGAGGAAGCTGGCGATATCGTTCCATACGATGAAGTTCTATCTGAAAATCCGAAAGGCTATGCAGGCGTTCTGAAAGGTTGTCTTCCGCAATTTATATACGTTCCTGCTGTGAGAAGCATAGAAGAGGAAGCCAAGGTTAACAAGACTAATCCTTTTGGGCAGTTAATCCATGCGGTTCTTGAGTCGATTCCTGATGAACAAAAAGGTGTCCTCAAAACGGCGCTTTCTTCTGTCTCAGGTTTGCTTAATCGTGGTGATGATCAGCGTATTTCAAAGGTCCAGGAGTTCGAAGAAAGACTAAATCGCTTGATGGCGGACATGTTCGAATGTGATGTTGAAATAGAGATTGGCATGCCCGAAGTCGAAGAGGTTTTGAAACAGACCTCGATACAAGTAGATGATGGTTGGCGAACTCATATTGATGCAAAAGGTAGTGGTCTCCAAAGGAGCATGATTTTTACGATCCTTAGAGCATATGCAGAGCTAAAACAAGAAGAAGCGGATGAGGAGAGAGGTGCTAGATCGATCATATTAGCTATTGAAGAACCCGAAATATATCTTCATCCACAACATCAAGTCGCGTTTTACAATACGCTTCGTTCGCTGACCCTTGGGTCTGATCAAGTTATATATACAACACACTCTCCTAGTTTTCTTGACGTATCTAGATTTGATCAGCTGGGATTAGTTAAGAAGCTCGGTGAAGATGGTTGTGAGAGCTGTCTTACGCAAGTTTCTATAGATCAATTCATAAATGATCTAAAAACCCGATATAAAGACCTGAATCCGACAGCGGAGGGTGTTAGGGAGCAATACTCAAATGTCTTTGGTGGAAGGCAAGCTGAGGGATTTTTTGCTGATAAAATTGTTATTGTTGAAGGTGACTCAGAGAAGCACGTACTAGACGTGCTCGCGCCTGAGTTGGGTGTGGATTTTTATCGAGCCAATATCGGTGTTGTCGTCACCGGAGGAAAAGGACATATGGATCGGTTGGTACGCCTTTTTGGTGCTTTCTCTATTCCTTGTTATGTTGTTATTGACTCTGATACGGGCGAAGGTAATTCATCTGCTGCTCGAAAGAAGACTGTTGAAATTATGAGTTTGATGCAGATGCCAGAGGCTTCCACTGATCAGTTGGAAACTTTCGTGGGGGAGCGCATAGCTGTTTTTTGCCCTGATTTGGAAGCTGTTCTGACTCGTGAAAGCGAATGGTATTCGCAGTTTTACAGTGAAGCAAGCGATCAGATTGGTCCTTGTGGAAAGCCCATCAAGCATAGATATGCATCTAGGCGACTAGCCAGTTCTATTGTAGATGGCGTTACTAAAGAAACGCCACAGACGTTAAATTCGTTGGTTCGGGCGATAGATAATTTAGATGTTTGTACAAACATCTTGCAGTGAGGTATTGACCAAAATATAGGTTGCAATAAGCTGAGATTATGAAAAATATGATGCTGAAACGATCATTTCTTCTTGGTTGAAGGAGGTGACAGTGGTTTCCAGCTAAACTTGAAGTTGCCGTTAGATAGGGAAGTATGCGAAAACTGCTATGTTGAACTGGCATCTCCATGCTTTGGCCTCGAGGATTTACTGGTGTTAAGTATATGGCTTCTTCCGATTGGGCAGCTTGGTTTGGGGCTGTTGGTAGTGTTTTGGCCGTCGTGACTTCGATATATGTGGCCCGAAATAGTCACAGAGAACAGCTGGCATTGCAGAAGGAAATGTATCGGCGGGATATGATAAAGCCAATGCAGTACGCCTTCTCTTTGGTTGCTCAGGTACAGATTTATTCTAGATGGGTAGAGCACTATTTGGTTTATGGGTACGAGCAAGAGTTGCAGGTTAGAGGTTATCTTTTTGATCAATCCGAAGCCTTTATTTCTGAAATGCGAGATGTTGATGTCCGAGATTTCACAAACGCTTCTCTGGTTTATGCGTTCAAGGGCCTGCTAGATAATACGATCAAAGTTGATGCTCTCATGCGGGACTATAGAAGTACTGAAAGTGCGGGCTATGATCCTTTGGACGGCAGTGACATTCCGACAATGCACTCTGAGCGAGAGAAGAAGCGAGCCGAAATTAGAGCTAAGATAAAGCCACTGACGAAGAGTATAAAGCGCGTGGCTAGCGAGTTCTGGGCGTTTGCGGAAGAGCATGGGATGCCTAGCGACTCCCCGTTAGCAATGGTCGTTAAATTCGAAAATGACCCGCCAGCCGGCGAGCCTGTCCGTCCATACCTAACGGACAGTAGTAAAACTCCGTATTAGGTAGGTTCAGGTGCTATAAAAAGCCCCGACGGGAAATCCCGCCGGGGCTTCTTCATATCACCAACAATGAATAAAGCGGAGACTTAAACCCGCTCAATCACCGTAGCAATACCCTGACCCAGACCAATGCACATGGTGGCAAGGCCGATCTGGCCGTCGTTGCCTTCCAGTACGTTGAGCAGGGTGCCGGTGATGCGCGCGCCGGAGCAGCCCAGGGGGTGGCCCAGGGCGATGGCGCCGCCGTTCAGGTTGACCTTCTCGTCCATCTTGTCGAGCAACTTGAGGTCCTTCAGCACCGGCAGGGACTGCGCGGCGAAGGCTTCGTTGAGCTCGACGTAGTCGATGTCGTCGATGGTCAGGCCGGCCCGCTTCAGGGCTTTCTGGGTGGCGGGCACCGGGCCGTAGCCCATGATGGCCGCGTCACAGCCGGCCACGGCCATGCTGCGGATCTTGGCGCGCGGCTTGAGGCCCAGGGCCTGGGCGCGTTCGGCGCTCATCACCAGCATGGCGCTGGCGCCGTCGGACAGGGCCGAGGAAGTGCCGGCGCTGACGGTGCCGCTGACCGGGTCGAAGACGGGCTTCAGTTTGGCCATGTCTTCCAGGCTGGCGTTGGGACGGATGGTCTCGTCGATTTCGCACAGCACTTTGCGGCCGTCGGCGTCGTGGCCTTCGATCGGCACGATTTCGTTTTTCCAGCGGCCCTGTTCGGTGGCTTCCCACGCTTTCTTGTGGGAGCGCACGCCGAAAGCGTCCTGCTGTTCACGGGTGATGCCGTGCATGCGGCCGAGCATTTCCGCGGTCAGGCCCATCATGTTGGAAGCGCGGGCGGTGTACTTGGACAGCTCCGGGTTGAGGTCCACGCCGTGGTCCATGGGCACGTGCTGCATGTGCTCCACGCCACCGATCACGAACACTTCGCCGTTGTCGGTCATGATCGCCTGGGCGGCGCTGTGCAGGGCCTGCATGGAGGAGCCGCACAGGCGGTTGACGGTCTGCGCGGCGCTGGTGCGTGGCAGGCCGGCGAGCATGGAAATGTTGCGGGCGATGTTCATCGCCTGTTCCTTGGTCTGGTTCACGCAGCCCCAGATCACATCCTCGGTTTCTTCGATGTTCCAGTTGGGGTTGCGCTCCATCAGCGCCTGGATCAGCAGCGCGGACAGTTTCTCCGCGCGCACGTTGCGGAACTGGCCGTTACGGGTTTTGCCCATCGGGGTGCGCACCGCATCGACGATGACCACGTCTTTCGGGTTCAAACTCATTTCAAAATCTCCTTTGCCCGTGCCTTACGCGAAGAAGGCTTCGCCTTTGGCGGCCTTGTCTTTAAGCATCTGGGGCGCTTCGTAAAGCTTGCCCAGGTGGGCGTACTTGTCGCACAGTTCCGCGAATGCCTTGGTGCCGATGCTGTCGATGTAGCGCAGCGGGCCACCGCGGAACGGCGGGAAGCCGATGCCGTAGATCATGGCCATGTCGGCCTCGGCGGCGGAGCCGACGATGTTGTCTTCCAGGCAGCGGATGGTTTCGGTGCACATCGGAATCATCATGCGGGCGATGATGTCGTCGGCGTCGAACTCCTTCGACTCGCCGGTGACCATCGGCTTGATCAGCTCGTAGGTCTTCTCGTCGACCACCTTCTTGGGCTTGCCCTTCTTGTCTTCCTCGTACTTGTAGAAGCCGATGCCGTTCTTCTGACCATAGCGTTCGTTTTCGAACATGATCTCGGACGGGTCCTTGAAGTCGTGCTTCATGCGGTCGGGGAAGCCTTCGGCCATCACTTCGGCGGCGTGCACGCCGGTGTCGATGCCGACCACGTCGAGCAGGTAGGCCGGGCCCATGGGCCAGCCGAACTTCTGCATCACCTTATCGACCTGCTGGAAGTCGGCGCCGTCGCGCACCAGCATGCCGAAGCCGGCGAAGTAGGGGAACAGAACGCGGTTCACCAGGAAGCCGGGGCAGTCGTTCACCACCACCGGGTTTTTGCCCATCTTCTGGGCGTACTTGACCAGGGTGGCCACGGTTTCGTCGGAGGTCTTCTCGCCGCGGATCACTTCCACCAGGGGCATCATGTGCACCGGGTTGAAGAAGTGCATGCCGCCGAAGTTCTCCGGCTTCTTCAGGGCTTCCGCCAGGCGGGTGATGGAAATGGTGGAGGTGTTGGACGCGAGCACCGCGTCGTCACCCAGCACTTCCTCGGTTTCCGCCAGCACGGACTGCTTGATCTTCGGGTTCTCGACCACCGCCTCGACGACCACGTCGATGTTGGTGAAGTCACCGTAGCTCAGGGTGGGGCGGATCATGGACAGGGTCTTGCCCATTTTGGCGGCGTCCATCTTGCCTTTGCTGACGCGCTTGGCGAGCAGCTTGGAGGCTTCGTTCATGCCCAGGTCCAGGGCGTCCGCCTTGATGTCCTTCATCACGATGGGGGTGCCTTTCAGGGCGGACTGGAAGGCGATGCCGCCGCCCATGATGCCCGCGCCCAGTACCGCCGCGTTGTTGATCTCGCGGCTGGCCTTGGCGGTTTTGCCGTTCACTTTCTTAACCTGCTGGTCGGCCAGGAACAGACCCACCATGGCGGTGGCCTGCGGGGTCTTGGCGACCTTGGCGAAGCCCTTGGACTCCACGTCCAGCGCTTCGTTGCGCTTCATGCCGGCGGCTTTCTGCATGGATTTCACCGCTTCCATGGGCGCCGGGTAGTTCTTGCCGGCCTGCTGCTGGACCATGGCGGAACCGGTCTGGAACGCCATCATCTGCTCCATCGGAGGCATCGGCAGCGGCTCCAGCTTTTCCTGGCGCTTGGCGCGGAAGTCGATCTTGCCGGCCAGGCACTGCTTCACCAGGTCGATGGCGGCGTCACGCACGTCGTCGTGCTTGACCACCGCGTCCACCATGCCGTCCTTGAAGGCTTTTTCCGGCTTGTGCTGGCCGCCGGCGGAGATCCACTCAATGGCGTTGTCCACGCCCATCAGGCGCGGCGCGCGCACGGTGCCGCCGAAACCGGGGTAGATGCCCAGCTTCACTTCCGGGAAGCCCACCTGGGCCTGTTCGCTCATCACGCGGAATTCGCAGGCCAGGCACATTTCCAGGCCGCCGCCCAGGGCGAAGCCGTTGATGGCGGCCACTTTCGGCACGTCCAGGTCTTCGAAGGCATTGAAGATGTCGTTCGCCTGGCGGGACCATTTGGCGATCTCCGCTTCTTCTTGGGCGAACATTTCGGTGAATTCGGTGATGTCCGCGCCAACGATGAACACGTTCTTCGCGGAGGTGACGACGATGCCCTTCACCTGGTCGTTGCCTTTGAGGGCCTCGGTGGCCTTGCTCAGGTCTTCCAGGGTGGCACGGTCGAACTTGTTCACGGACTCGCCCTGAAGGTCGAACTTCAGTTCGGCGATCCCGTCGTCAAGCAGTTGTACGCTTACGGCGTTGCCTTGGTAAATCATATCGTTTGCTCTCCAGTCCCAAAGTATGCGGCCGGCCAGCCGCCTTGGTGAGCCTGTGGTTCCTCACTCGGGGGCGCCAAGTATATGAAAGCAAAGGGCATACATTCAGTCCCTTTTTGTGACTTGCCGGTCGTTGCAAGCCCGCTTCCCGCCTGTATTGGGTGCGGGGCGGGGTCTTTCAACCACCGGCGCTTTCAGCCATGAGGAGGATACAGCAAGCCGGGCCCGGAGTATCTTGACTCGGGAGGCGTCTATGCGGACCCTTGCCGCGTCTTTCCGCCAGGCTGAATTGATGAGCGCACGTCCTTTTCCCGAGATCCGCCGCCGTACCCTGGACACCGTGCCCGACTGGCCCGGCGTGCCGCCGCTGCTGGCCCGGGTGCTGGCCGCCCGCGGCGTCACCCGGGAAGAGCAGCTGCAGCTGAGCCTGGGCCGCCTGCCGCACCCGGACGGCTTCAACGGCCTGGGCGCCGCGGTGGACCTGTTGCAGCAGGCCCGCGACGAGCACTGGCGCATCTGCGTGGTGGGCGACTACGACGCCGACGGCGCCACCGCCACCGCGCTGATGGTGCGCGGCCTGGCCGGCCTGGGCTTCCGGCGCCCGGACTACCTGGTGCCCAACCGCTTCGAGTACGGCTACGGCCTGTCGCCGGCGATCGTCGAGCTGGCCCGGGAGACCCTGGCCCCGGACCTGATCATCACCGTGGATAATGGCATCGCCAGCGTCGACGGCGTGGCCGCCGCCCGGGCCGCCGGCATGCGCGTGCTGATCACCGACCACCACCTGCCCGGCGACCAACTCCCGGACGCGGACGCCCTGGTCAATCCGCGCCTGTGCGAGGACGGCTTCCCGGCGCGCAACCTGGCCGGCGTCGGCGTCGCCTTCTATTTACTGCTGGCGGTGCAGCGC
>Ga0208010_1000643_pt1 | contig 12169 bp, 16 predicted proteins | sample 2_EtaG_FD_184074 | JGI IMG/M metagenome (GOLD analysis project Ga0208010, IMG submission 184074) | Marine viral communities from the Subarctic Pacific Ocean - 2_ETSP_OMZ_AT15125 metaG (SPAdes) (version 2) | ecosystem: Environmental > Aquatic > Marine > Oceanic | place: Pacific Ocean | collected... | reverse complement strand
CTCAATCCTCCATTGTGTACTGATTGCGCTGTAAAAGTAGCTACGCCTGTCACCCCAAGAGTCTCACCGATGGTAGCAAGGCCAGAAACTGTTAGATCATCTGAACTTGTGAGCTGTTCCGCAGAAACTGTCCCACTTGCGACTACATTGCCTGTGACTGCCTGACTTCCACTGTCGATTGTTCCTGTGGTTGTTAAATTTTCATTTCCAAATTGTATCTCACCTGATCCGGCATTGATTGTCAAGTCCCCGGCTGTAGTGGAAAGAGTTCCCGCATCTGAGAATGTAATGTCACCTTCTAAGTATAAATCTTGCCAGGCGTAGGTCGCTGAACCTATATCATAAGTATCGTCTGTTGCTGGTATTAGATTGGAGTCAATAGACCCTGTGATCGTGACCGTATCGCCACTGGCATCACCTAAATCTACATTTCCTGTGAGTGATACATTTGCTGCTGTAACCGTACCAGTAGCAGTAATGTGTCTAAATCCTGTTATATCTTTGTTGGAATCAACAACAACTGCCTTACTTGCTGCGATTGTTCCTGCGGTTACATCGGTTGAATTTGCTCTGGATACTGCGCTGTCAATTTGCGCTCCAGTATAATCTGAATTGTAATTAGCCATTTAAGTTCCCCTGTTAATAGACTTCAATTAAAGAGGTTTAGACTACACTTATATATTTTGACCATTAGCCATGCGTTTGCAGTCGGATTGAGCCTTAAACTCTTTTCCAGGCCAACCATTACCCTTTAACTCAAATAAAGGTGCGCCCATAAGCCGTTTCAAATCGGTAGATCCACAAGCGCACTGAGCCTTTTCATCCACTTTAGTCATGGATTCAAAGACTTTTTCACAATTTTTACATTTATAATCGTATGTTCTGAACATAATTAAGGAATGGGGGATGAAAAACACCCCCCATTTTGTTCCTATTTTGTTAATGATTAAGAATTAAGGATTCTTGAATTCTTGAATTCTTCCCTCAAAAACTGTAACTGCTCCGTAGAGCATGTCTGCTACGACTTTAGTTCCAAGAAAGTCAACAGAATACTCTGATTGAACTCTCGGTTCTAACTGTCGAGCTGCGCTTACCGCGCTGGGGTGGAAAATGTATCCCACTTCCACTCCTGTAGAGGCTGATGATCCCATGACTGTTGAGTGCAGAACCGGCATGCCGTAAAGCATCCCAATTTGTCCATTCAACAATCCAGATGGGCCTGCGCCCATTTTAGAAGCATCCACGAAATCTGAGATTCCGAGCATTGCGGTGTAAAGCGCTGGAGAAACAACGAAATGACACTGATTAGTGTCTACATCAGATTCCATAAGGGTTTTCATGCCCCCACGAATTTCTGCTGCTGTGATTACATTGTCTGTTCCAAGAGCTGTACTATTAGTAGTAGCTGCTTCGACTTTTGATTCGATGTACATTTTGTTAATGTGTGGCTCTTTATCCACACTCTCCGCTTTTCAACGGAGTATCGGACTATCTATTCATCCTATAAAGGATGTTGCGGAGTCTTGGAGAAATTATCTCATTCTCTAGTCTCTGCCCCTGGCTTTTGCCTTCAGGTCTGATTACCATATCTATTGATTTAGGTTTCCAGATTTTTTCCGCAATCATAATGATCATAGTTACCTATGAAAACGCCCATTGAGCATCATAAGTCTTAGCTAAAGCGTAACCCATGCCAGATACTTCTTTTTCAAAAAGACCCGGTATGGATTGGACACTCGCTATGTCCTCTACTAATTTTGCGGCATAACGATGCTGGTCGATGGTTAGATCGGACTTTGCATGCGTTGATGCTGCGTATGTTACGATAGTTTCCGCTGCTTTAGCTGCGTCACTTACCTCTGCCAATTTCGGGATATGAAACACATCACCCCTACCTTTGACCAGACCATTCAAAGAAGTATCCACACATTGTTCGAACACAAGGTTGCGTTCTATGTATGCCTTAACTCCGTCAGTCCAAATCTCGGGAATCGTCCTGTTACTTTTATGACCTTATACAAGGCGAATAGCTATTTCTAACTATTTCTCATGCTCTCACATGAGTCCAGACTATATCTTCGTTATAATAACGCCTTTGCGTGTAGTCGTTGAGGGGTGAGCCACCACTTCCCTGCTGATTACCCAATCTAAACAATTTTCACCTAATGACTTGGCAGTCGGTATGTTTAGCTCTAAGGGCTTTCCAGCATATAGCAAGGTTTTACAACTCCAATTCATTCAAAGTTGGCAGCAGTGGTTGCGGTGACTGAAGCACCAGCGAAATCTGCTGATAATGCCATAAGGTTTTACCTTTCTACGCTATTTTTTAGCGTAGTTTTGAATAACCTTACCCCAATTCCCCTGCCTTTGCTCCTTTGTCATATCCACGAATGGATTAACTGAACTATCAGGCATCGGAGTAGAATAAGATTCATTCGTTTTAACTGTCTGATTAATTGACCGCTTTACGAATTTCTGCAACTTAGAAGTTGACAGATCAATCGCAAATTCACGATCCTCGTCAGATAGCTGATTTAGTAGGTCTTTTCGCACAGATTCTTTAATCTGTAGACCTTCTTCTGCCTGAGATTTGTACTCGTCTCGTTCAGACTTGTACTTAGTAGCTAGATCCTTCCACTCATTGTTCTTCTGCATTTCTGCTTCTTGATTAACATTGAGTTGATCCTGCAATTCCTTTACCTTTGCTTCAGCTTCCTGGCGCTGATGTCTGTACTTCTTCGCATCTGCGATAAGCGTTCCAATTTCAGCGCTTGCATTGGTGCTTTCTTGAACATTGGCCTGTTCTTGGGCTTGAGCCTGCTGCTCGACTTTTACGTCCGTTTCCATAATATCTCCTATATGGTGTACACCTTATACCCCATTCCGTTCTTGCGAATCTCCTTAGTGAAATTCTTAATAAGCTGGTTCTGCATTTCACGCATAATTAGCTTCTGCTCGTTAGGGGGTAGAGGGTTTTGTTTTGTTGATACATATCTTTTGCGGGATTTCTTTTGTGGCCCCTGAAATTCCATGCGCTCTGCCATATCTGGATCTTCGATTCCATACTCGAATCCATGTGCAGAGGACTTTAAATAATTAAATGATTCTCGCATCTTGCCAGTAAGCGTTAAATCAGGCTTTCCGCTGGTGCTTACCTGGTTGGGCGCTGCCTTGCCTGCCATCTTTCTTTTACGATAAGCATTGGTATATGCTATAAAGGGATTTCCCGCTGCATTGCGCCCCTCATGGAAGATGCGCCTTCTGTGGATCTTTAAAATAATACGGCCTACACTCTGAAAGAATGGCCTGCCGAACTTGAACGCTTTTTGAAGATTAATCATTATAATACTGCTCTAATGTTTGTGGGATGCTGAACGATCTGCCCTTCAGCTTCGCCTTTGTTACCATACCCTGATACGCCACTTTAGCTCTTTGCTGTATGTCCCTATTTTGAGTCTTAGGTGACAATGCAACCCACTGATGCCGACAATTAAAGCCGCCACCGTCTCGTAATGCGCCTGGATATTTGGCTTCTACCTGGGCTTGTGTCATCCCGCCTTCTTTCAACATGCGTATACACACTGGTCTGGTCTTAGAGTCCATTGGGCCTTGATAAATGAGAGATTGAGTTGGATTTTGTTCTAATTGTAAAAGCGTGAGTGATCTTGAGTAGGTAGCCATTGAGGTAGTGATAATTGTGTCTACCTGATACGGTTTTATCGTTAAATCTCTTAACAGCATGGCTTTAATGCTTTTTTGTGGCATTTTCTGGAGTACCCCCTGGACTAAGGATAATCTTACCCTCTCACCAATGTCAGTTGTGTATCTCAGGATGGATGCCTGCTGCATGTTGCGAAGCGCTACAAGTTGCGTCTCTGATACCTTACCAAAGAATACTGCATCGTCTAAAAGTGTGTCGAATGAGATCATTAAGCGATTGACCGCTTGCTGCATCTGAAGGTCTGAAAGCCAGTAATCCACCATTGAAATACCAGCTAAAATTGCAAGTATCTCTTCTGTGGATAGACCTTGTTCCCTTAATTCTTCTACATCTTGGGTGAATTGGTCTTGAGCTTCGGTGAGTCTGGCTTCAAAGTCTGCAACTGCACTATCAATAGTATTCGATAGCGGCATTAGCTTTGTAGTCTATTGAGGAGCCTGTTCTGTTCTGGTTGTGCTTCGGATTCGTCTACCTCAGATAATAAGGCTTCTGCATCCTCTGGGAGCATATCGGGATTTTTAAGCATAAGATAGCTTTGGCGAGTGGCAAGCTTGTTCTGGAATAACCAGGTGAACATTTCTCTCTCTTCAGATGGTGATAGAACTTGAGGCTCTTCAAAGTCTACCAGATATTCATCAGCAAGTTTCTTGCCTGTTTGTACTTCAATAATGCGTCTGTCAATCTCAAAACGCCTATGCTCCCATGCTCTCCAGGTATCTTCGATGTTGGCTTGGACTTCGGTATAATTGTCTATCTCCTGTACCCTCAAGGCTTCTGCGGATTCTGCATTGCCATGAGAATCAATAAATTTTACTCTGAGTTGATTGTTATTGAGAGTAGTCTCAACAAGGTATTTCGCACCTAAAATTAAATCACTTATACTTGCTGATGGGCCAGTAACGCCAAAATTTGCGCCTTCTGGAAGGTATAATATTTTATCAACACCCATAGAAATGCGTGATCTGTCATCTACGCCTGTGACAAACTTTACGCCAATAGCACCAAGTCTGATACACAGTGATATTTCCATAGCCGCTACAGATAATGCAAGGTCAGCCCTTACTACATCTTCAGCACCACCCACAAAGAAATCCCTTATAGGCGGGTAGCGATGAACAAATGATACCGGGATGATACCGTAGGGGTTAACATCCCCCTCATTAAAAGAAAACTTGTCTCCGTTTGCGTCAATCCCGAAATGTCTGCCTGGTTTACCGTCTCTCTCAGCGGTCCATACAATAAACTCCTGTTTAGTAAGTTTGGCTAAACCCTCGTTTTCAATAGCATAAATGCACCCGAAAGGCTCCTTTTCTCCTGGTAAAAATAATGGCTCTACGAAAGGAAGTAATTCAAATTCAACCCTATTACGCCTTGGGTTCCAGAGACTTCGAAAGCCCATAGTCCCTAAGAGAAATGTAGTTTGCTCTAATTGTCTGCGCTTGGCGTTAAGGTCTTGGATGTCTGCAAAGTCCTTATAGCGATCATCGACCTTCATTCTGGGGGGTCGTTTATAAGCTTGCCCTCTGGCCTTACATACACGCCTTGTGAGATTCTGGGCAAACATGGGGACTTGCTGTAGGGATTCTGAGCCAAAATACTCCCCTACATAGTTCTCCATATTGAACCCCTCATAAAAATCAAGAAGGTACTCACGCTCTCTTGTGCGTTTTGTTTCAATATTGTTTAGATAGTCAGATAAACTATCTATAATAAGCTGTTCAGATAAATCTTGTATAATCATATTACCAGTCAATTACTCCTGCGGTTCTCGATTTAATAGGAAATAGGTTACAAAAAAAATATCTACTCGCATCACAGGCGTGATCATTTAGACCATCCTTTAAAGGTTCTTCTTTAAGCTTTTGATCTTTCTTCTTCTCTGGATAACGATAGTTCTCAAAGCTGGAGATGAATTTCTTTGCTCTCGAGTCTGCGTAAAAATGTGTGTTACCAGCAGCATCTTCGAACCATGTTCTCATGTGGGTGATGCCGTTTGCGATATTCCGGGATACCTTGTCTGTTCTAAAATCAACCCGCATTCCCTTTTTTCTAAATTGTTCAATATCAGAAATACCGCTTCCCTGGACTCCACCGCCTGCTGGATCTCCAAAATATCGAATGATCGGATAGCCCTTAGCCCTCACTTTGTCTGCAAAGTCCTCGGTTTTGATATTTTCTTCCCAAATCTCATCTATTAGATATACCTTATCCTTACCTTGCCTTGGGTCAGTCTGGAAAAATCCACAGGCACTTGTGCGGTATCCAAAGTCAATTCCACAATAAGTGGGTAAGTCGGGGTTAAACTTGAGTCTTTGAATGTGTATGGTGCGGTCAAATGGAAAGACTCTGCCAGAAAATGAGGTAAATTGTGAGCCGAACTCTTGTTGGAATGTTTCATAGGTTAATGTCTTTTTTAACTCCTCTATGTCATCTTTGAAAAATGGGGACTCCCAGCTTGGGTGCTGCCATGACTCCCAATCAGGGAACTCATCTGATTTTCCTCGTTGCCATAGGTCGTAGACCCAATTAAATCCCTCGGGCGTTGTCGTAAATAACGCCCAACCCTGTTTGTCTGACAAAGTTGGTCTTAAATATTGCTCCCAAACAATCTTCCTTATCTTCGCTGCTTCTTCAATTACTAAATGGTCTATGCCATCTCCAACTAATGACTCTGGTCGGTCTGCTGACTTCACCGATATTTCACTGTTTAGACCAGCAAGCTTCATGTAATGCACTGCTCCACTGACCTCTTTTTTGTATGCGATTGGAAGTCTCAGTTTAGTGAGTACATCTATTTTGACTTCACGCATAATTTTGTCAGCTAAATCTAAAGTAGGAGCCACTATCCACGTTCTCGTATTTGGAGTTAGGAGGTATGGCAATATCTCTTTAGCTGCACTATAACTTTTGCCTGATCGTCTGCCCTGGATGTTTACTCGGAATCGAGCTGTCGACTCATGTACCTCCTGCTGATTAGGCGAGGGCTGGTACTTGAGTATCTTCCAGAGCTTCTGCTTGTTTAATACTTTTCTTTTCAATCGGTGATTCTTCGTAGCCACACTCTTTGAGTAATCCCTCGAGATTGCCTACAAGTTCAAATTCGTTACGATCTGATTGACCTAAATATTGTTTACCTAAAAATATGAGCATTGCGTTTGAGCCTTGCTCTGCTGTTTTCCATTGGAGCTGCCGGAGCTTGATCTTCATGCTTTCACGACCACGCTCGATTTCTTCTCTAAAGCGCACTCGGATTGTGTTTTCACTGCAATTATGCAACTTGGCTATCTCTACCATTGAACAACCAAAGCTGGCAAGCATTTCTACCTTGTCCGCACTGATGTCAAGAGCTGGTCTGCCAGTCTTTTTCTTTTCCATAATAAATCCTGTTATAGTTTCAGTAACTAAGGATTAGACTACATCAAATAAAACCCAGCACTTGCGTATTGCCCTGCGCCAGTAGGTTTTAGCTGAAGATTCAGATATTTCCAGGGTGTCTGCTATAGTGGGAAAGCTGTGAGATTTTAGGCGCATCTTGAACACCTGGAGTTCTCGCTCGGATAGGTTGTCGTATGCTTTGTGAGCTGAGAGTTGCCAGTGGCGCATGTGCGGTTCGATTAAGCCACTGCGAAAGATGGCAAGCTTACGGTAGAATTCGTCCCCGAGTTCGATTGAGTCTATGAGTCTTTCATAGTCTTTTGCTGTGATTATAGGCCAGTCCATTATTGTAACATATGTTAACCCGCTAAAATATTAAAAAAAATTTGCACAGTGGATCCGTCGCAGCGATTCCAGGCTCCTTGTGGATCGGATTTCGTGGCGAAATTTGAGCAGAAAAGAATCATTTGTTCGCACCCCATCGACCCCAAAATACGCAATCGGTAGATAATCGGCAAAACATACTGTGAAATTCGTGGAAAATCTCGTTTCGGTTGCGTTCGTTTGATCGGACGCTCTTCAAAATTTCTTAACACATACCCCACCCTATATATACGCGTAATAGAAACTATTGCAATAATACCAACGCATAGCTATATTTGAGGGTATTAAATAACACAATGACAGGAGATTGAGAATGTATAAAAAATGTTACGAATGCCACCACCCAACCCCACCCCCTGAAAGGGTAGAGATAAACGGCGATGAATACTGTGAAGAATGCTATAATGAAAAGTATTATATATGTGAGTGTTGCAATGATACCTATAAAACAGAAGAAATGACAATCGTTATGGATGGACAAGGGGTGTGTCCACAATGTATTGAAGATTATTATACTGAATGTGAAGAGTGTCTTGAATTTCACGAAAATGATTATATTTACAGAACAACGCAAGGGAATTCATATTGTAACGGGTGCATATGTGAAGTTGCAAGTGTTTGTTGTGATTGCGATGTTTGGAGTGAAGAACCAGAGTATATAGATGAGGAACCGTATTGTGATGAATGCGCAGATGAACATCAAACTAAAATCATTCGACCCTATAGTTTCAAACCTAGCCCAATATTTTTTACAGGGCAAAACGAACGACCATACAATAACAATGATAAAAGGTTGGTATTCGGTTTTGAACTTGAAGTAGAAAATAGGGGAGTGCTTAACCACGATGAATGCGCCGAAATACTCGGAGAAATGATGCCAGATTTACTTTACTTCAAAGAGGATAGTTCAATTCATAATGGCTTTGAAATTGTTTCCCATCCTATGACATACTCATATTTTAGAGAACACAAAAGCGCTTTCGAAATGCTATTAAATAAGGCGGTTAAATTAGGGTTGCGATCATATAATACAACGACCTGCGGATTACACATTTCATTGAGTCGAAAGGCATTTACTGAATCAAACTATTTGAAATTCGTGAATTTCTTCAATAACAAAAGCAATCATTCATTATTACGGACAATCTCACAACGACTTGATAATCAACTAGAGCAATGGTGCAGTATTTCAAGATTTACGAGTAGAAACAACGAGATAAGATTATCGAAGGAAAAGAACAAGGGCGCAAATACTGAGCGTTACCAAGCGTTGAATTTACAGAATGCAAATGTGCTTGAGGTGAGAATGTTCAGAGGTACATTGAAAGCCGACTCATTTTATAAGGCGTTCGAATGTATTTTTGCGATATACGAGTATTGCAACCAAATGAACTTCAAGGATTTGAATATAAACAGGAAAAAAGAACTCACAAGTGAACAAGCGCAAGTCTCTAAGAAAAATGATGGCACAGGAATTGCGAACATATCCAATAGCTTGGTGAAAAGGCGTTATTTCAATACGTTTGTGTATAAGAACAAGAATCATTATAGGTATTTAAATTCGTTCCTCACAAGAAAGTATGGACACTTTTATAATTGCGATAAAGACGAATCAAAAGTAAATGAACTGAACAACCTATTAAACCAAAGGAAAGGCGGTTATTACCTATGTGCATAGCGATTAATTCACCGAAGGGTACATCACCCACCAAAAACGCACTTGAGAACTCATTTGACTATAACCCAGATGGGGCAGGGTATTGTTTCGCCAATGATGGGAAACTGATAATTCGAAAAGGCTTTTTTGATTTTGATTCGTTCCTAAAATCATATCAAGATGATAATATACAAGGGTTTAACAAGCTTATTCATTTCCGCATTTCCACAAGTGGACAAATTGATAAAAGAAATTGCCATCCTTTTTTGATTACTGAAAATGTAGCAATGATCCATAATGGGATTATCCCTAATTTCGGAAACAAGGTAGAAAATGACACCTTGCAATATGTTAAACTCGTTTTGAAACCTATTATAAAAGAGGGTGGTGTGAAGGTTTTGCTTAATCCATCTATTCAGAATATGATAATTGATTCTATAGGGAATTCGAAACTAGCTTTTCTTGACCACAAGGGGAATTCATATATATTCAATGAAAAAATGGGGCACAGGAATAATTCTATCTGGTATTCGAATAATAGCTATAAGGAAACATATCCAATAAATAACTATGGCTATGGATTTAAACCAGAAGAAGACGACATATATTTAAATCCATACATAACTTGTCAGGAGTGTTTCAATGAGTTAGTCAATAACGAGTATGAAATATGTGATTCTTGCGACGAACTAGACTTGGACGGTTATGGGCGACCTATAGAGCGAATTAATAAATGGATTGAGGTATAATATGAGACAATTTACAAAACATTGTTTAACGGCTATGTTTTACGCCGTAATCACAACGGCTCTAATTATAGGATTGGCAGTTATAATTCTAAGCTTTTCATAGAATACACACAAAATAGGGTGAGGCGCGTTTTGAAAGGTTTTGCCCTATTTTTTTGCCCAATATTTTTTATGCTGCACAAGCTACGCCGGACCAGGGCCAGCCAAGGACCAGGGCCAGCCAGGGAACCCACCCTGGATGCGTTAAAGTATGGGGGCGAATATGGGGTTGGGGTATGTTCGAATAATTTAATTTAACGCCGTATAGAGGATTTTAGAGGGTGTTTTTTGGATGGGAAAGTTTTTAAACCCCCATTTTTTGAGTTTTGAGCGTTTTTTGAAAAATTGAAAGTTGATATTTTCCCCAGTTTTTTATGGTGTCTTATTGAGATCATTCGCAATAAAACCAGATGCGTAAATGAGATCATTCGCAATAAGAAAATGAGATTGATCTCAATTTGGATGGGTTATTTTTTGGGTGATATTCGAAATTGTGGTCTATGGTAAAGATTCTTTATATTTCAGGCCACAGGGTTTTTATATCTCAGGCCACAGGGTTTTTATATTTCAGGCCACAGGGTTTTTATATCTCAGGCCACAGGGTTTTTATATTTCAAGCTGCAGGGTTTTTATATTATACCTGGAAGGGTGTTCCAATCCCTACATTGCCATTGGTGTAATAAATCCTATTGCGTAAAAGGTTATATATGTCTAAATTTCTGTATGTTAAACAACGGAAGGATGAGAAGATGATCATAAATAAGCAAACATTAAAAGATTTTAGAATATCTTTTAAAGAATCAGTTAAATCACTTGAAGAGGAATATGGAGTTAAGGTCAATATGAAGAACATCTCATTTGGCGATATTTCATTCACTACAAAAATAGAGGTTATCAATGGTGGTGACCCAAAAGAAGTAGCAAGGAATTCTTTTCAAGATGACTTGAATAGATACGGATATAGGTTCCCCGAAATTACAATGGAACATTTTGACAATGGGTTAAGATACTACGGAAATCAAATCAAGATTGTGGGTTTAAAGCCACGATCACCAAAGTATCCCATAGTTTATAAAAAGAATGGTACGCTTTTTTCAAGTTCAAAGCGCTTTAAAACCACTTATAAATCTATTGTAGTGGCATTGGGAATTTTAAGTTAATTAATACAACGAAAGGGTAATGTGATGGAGAATAACTTAGCAAATGGATTAGTAATAAAAAGTATAAGATACTTTGAAACAAGACTAGGATTAGGCTATGAAGCTAAAACTCAGTATGGCTCTATTTGGAATGATGGTAATGGTGGCGATACTTATTTTGAAAATGCTAAAATAGAACATTCAAAGTATAGAGATATAAACGAATGGGATTTGGAAAAGGTAATTGACAGATTTGAAGGAATAGAAAGTGAGGTGGTGCAATGATTGATTACATACTAAATCCATTCGTACTTATCAATACAATGTGGATGATAACGCTTATAATTATAAGCTTAATTTGGAGGAAAAAGTGATGAAGAAATTATGTGAACTTATATTAACAACGAAAGGGTATGAAGATGAAACAAGATGAATTAATTGCAATAGCAAACAATCTAACCAATGAAAACCTGGTTAATCTAATCGCTATCTTCAGCGAAAGGATCCATCTTTATGTTGGGTCCGTCCCAATGAAAGATTCAAATGGGTATTTAATAGCCGGAGAATTGGATAAGGAAATTCCCGCCTGTTTAAATGGAGCCAGTATTCAAATAAATATGGAAGGCACTTTTGATGATTCAAAAGATGGTGGATTAATTAAGCAGCTTGAATATGTAGAAAGAGAAAACAAGGAAAGAAAGGCCGAATAGCCTTATATCTATATCCACAGGGTCAGGGTCTATTCACCTTCTTATAGTTAGCCCCCTTAAAGTTCCCTTTTTTCCTACGATTAACCTCGGCTATCTTCATATCGTACTTCATCGTTAGGAAACAAGAGCGTAAACCCTCGACTTGAATCTGCTTACCCCAGTAAAGCATTGCCCCGCACAATAAAACCCCACCCTCATCCTCGTAAGCCAAGCTACAATAATGATCCAATTCTGGCCTACCGAGTGAACATTTATTGAGATTATAGCTACTCTCTAAATACTTCTTTATATTATCATCCAAAGGGCTTTTCAGCTTCAGATCCAGGGCTTTTATAATCTTACTGAAAGGGTCTTTTATATCTAAATCCATAGGGTGCAGCTTATATTTATATCTA
>Ga0208010_1000641_pt1 | contig 12173 bp, 15 predicted proteins | sample 2_EtaG_FD_184074 | JGI IMG/M metagenome (GOLD analysis project Ga0208010, IMG submission 184074) | Marine viral communities from the Subarctic Pacific Ocean - 2_ETSP_OMZ_AT15125 metaG (SPAdes) (version 2) | ecosystem: Environmental > Aquatic > Marine > Oceanic | place: Pacific Ocean | collected... | reverse complement strand
AGTAAAGATATTACCATTAGTCAACACATAGTCTACAGCACCCTGTGTATATTGGATACCATTAGTAGTATCAATATACTGAGTACCAAACAATAAGTCGGCTTCAATATCCCACTTATGTTCGATCAGCTTTTCTTTCCAGATTCTTGCCCACTCATTGCCTTCGTATCTAAGAACTGTAGCACGAGCAGTATTGGACATAGCCATTGTGGTTTTCCAAATCTGAGTTGCGCCAGTTTTTAGTAAGTAAGGTTGATCTTTCCAGGTTTCTGGGAATCCAGATCCCTCTTTATTTGCGTTACCAACCACATAGCATCTTTGTTGCTCTAAAGCGCTTGCAATAGACTTATCATAATCCGCAACACCAGTACCTTTTGGAGTATTAGTATCAAATGATGCGATCTCTACTGCAGCCGCTGATGAAAAAGGCGCTTTAATGACAGTAGTTTTAAGCACAACAAACTCACTGCCACTATCAGCAACAGATTCAATCTTAACTACTGCATAGTTATCAACTTCGCCACCGCCAGAACCAGGTGATTCACCTGCTGTATGTGTATTGATTTTAACTAATTGACCTTCCATGAAGAACTCTGGCTTTGTGTTGGAATCACCTACTGATATATCATTATTGGACTGCCCATATACATTCTGGCGATTGCCAGCTGATAAATAGTCAGTACCCATCTTGAAATAATAAGTGTCACCCTGATCGCTTTCTCCAGAATCCCATGTGGAATCCCCAGAGTTGCCAAGCGCAGAAGTTGCCCCGTGGTCTGTGACATAAGCATAGCGCTTATGATATGAACCTCTCTTCTCAGTAAACTGAAAATGAGGATCATCTGTTGGTTTTTTATTTAATTTCGATACGAATCGAAAAAACGGGTCTTGTGCTATTGCTAGCTCTGAAACTCTATCACCAAAATTATACTTTCGCCTTAAATCGCCAGTATCAATAGTGCCGTAAGTCGCACCAGTGTCAAGATTCAGACTAGAAGTCGTACTGCCCGTATAAAATAAATCAGCCATTTCTGATCTCCTTTATATTTGACCTGGCAAACAGAAAAACCTATCTATTCACCAAATACGTTGTCTAGATTATTGTCTGCTTTCTGAATTAAGTCGAATATAGCATCGTTGTGGTCACGATCTCCAGTATTTTCACCTCCAGCTGCGCTGGCTGTAGCTGGCATAGACTGCACATTTTTCATTTGATCCAAGACTTGTTGCTTAGAGTTATTAGCAATTTTTGCGTTTGCCTTATCGCGATTCTTGAGAAAATTTATATCATCCCAAGAAAGTTGATGAGTCTGCGCCCACTTGCTAAGACTTGAGAACTCGTCTTTGCTCATTCCATTTGCATCTACAAACTGTTTTGCTTGATTATGCAAATTTCTTTTCTGTGCCGCCTGCTGAGCCTTTTGCCTTTCAGCTGATATTCTATCGCCAGCCTTTTGGTCGGCTCTCTTATCTACTATAGTATTAAATACCTTTGCAGACTGTGAGTCAGGATCTGATATGGCTTCATCCATATCAAACACAAAGTCGTCTCCAAGGTTTAGCGATTGTTTCATATCTGGCTTCGTCCCTTTATCTAAATAACCACGTACCATATCTACTAATTCAGCATCTTGTTCCAACACGTTTATCAAAGACTCATAGGGTTCAAGTTTGTCATTCTTGGCCTTGATTCTTGTATTTTCGCGTGATGAATCGCTGTACCGTACTTTGTACGGATTGCTCTCATCTTCCCAATTAGGAGTCTGAGGCACTTCCCTGGAACCTGTGTCCATTTCTGGAGTTACCTGCTCTGGAACTGACCCTTGTATTTCAGCCTGTTCCGCTGGGGCATCTTGTATTGCACCATTAACCTGCGTTTCTAATGCATCAAAAAAGTCTGCATTGGAGTCCTCAACCATTGTATCCATTACTTCTTCAACAACTTGTTCGGAGTTACCTTCTTTCTTTTTTGCCATCTTTCGTATTTTCCTTTAATTTACGATTACGGTAAGTTATTACCTTCTTTTTTTTCTGCCAAACCATTTTGAACAAGTTGTTTAAACTCATTCTCCTGGTTTCTTTGCATATCTTTTGATCGTTCATTTTGCAATTCCTGATTTGCCCTTGAAGTAGCGACATCTCCTTTTAGTTTTGCACTGGTATCAAGTATCTGTTTACGCATATCATGCTCTGCCATTCTTGTTTTGTCTTTAATACCAGCCTGAACGAGCTGTCTTGATAGAGTTTCAATAGTGCCATCTCTATCTTTAATCATTTCTTGTGATTCTTCTAATTGTCTTCTCATTTGAGCCATAAGACTCTTACGCTGTGCAATCTGCTCTTTATTCTTAATGTCTGCCTCTGCAAGAACTGCTACATCATCTACTATGCCAAGCTTTAACATTTCCATAAGTTCTTTTAAGTACGCCCAGCGGTTTACTGGCATCGTTGATCCAGCAACAAGCCTGACATCAAACTTTGCTGTTGCATAATCAAAAAACTTGCCTATTGCATCGCCATATTTATTGTATTGAATAATATTAACCTCAACATCCCTGACATCTGCATTATTAGGCTCTACTATTCTAAATACCTTGTTTGATTTATAGGTGGCCTGCGTATAATCTCTAACCACCTCGCCTAGATGTTGCAAAGACGGCTCAACCGAGTTCTTCATCCATGTCTTGACCCTTCGAGTACCATACTCATCATTAGCAAGTAGCCCTTTAAATGTATCATGCTGTGCTTTTATATCTCCCTGCATTGAAGAATATATCCCTGCAAGGTATTCCATGTCAGTCTTTCCAAGCTCAACAATATTAGCAAATGCTGTAGATATTGGAGCAGGTTGAACTATACTTGGAGCTTCAAAGCCTTGTCTTACTGGTAAGAGTGCGCCTGGAGCAGATGCATATCTTTCCCAATAGTCCTCATCTATACTTCCTTCCTGATATAAATACCTCAAGGAAGAACCTAATGAGGCGTTATGTATCATTAATTGATGAGCCTTGTTTAACTCTTGTTGTTTTCCTACTAACGGAGAAACAGCAGACATAGGATATGGAGTGCCAGTCCATTTATAATGTATAGGAACTATTGGATATTCCAGCCCTGGCAGTATTGCTTCATACATAAAGGTATCGCCAATCACACAAGTTAGTCTAATTCTTGACTCATAAAACTTGATTGCATCTATAAGGCTGTTCTTAAGTTCTCCTTTCATTAGAACCTTAAATTCTTTTTCAGAGACTATATTGTTTTCAACACGGCTCACAGCCTCCATCGCCTGGGATATTTTCTGCTCTCTAATTTGTACTATTTGCGCATCCATCTGTTTTTCTAACTTTTCAACCTCCAGGGTATATCTTTCCTCAATTATATTGCCCTCCTGAAGTTGTTGATTGAGCTGCAGCAGGGTTTCCTGTGTCTTTACCTGCATTTCCTTGGTAATATCTTCCATCTCAATGTCTACCTGAGCTCGTATTTTACTTATCTCTTCAGGGGATGGTTCAATTCGATAAAACACATTCATATATGGTATCTTGATCTTTTCATACATCTCATAATAATCAAGCCTACGATCTTCCTCTCCGAAGTAATCAAATGTTTCATCAATTACGTCTTTATACTGGAAATCACCTCCTTCTGCTTTTTGGCTATAACTATAGTTGTCCCGCTCCGTTGCACCTGCGTTTTTGATTTTGTTTGCGTACTCAGGTAGTATTTTTTGAAGATGTGACTGAGGGATTACTTTATGAACCATGATATATGCAGCATCACGATAAAATATATCTCTACTCTTTGGATCAACAAACACATCAAACGGTTCAACGGTATCAACAATAACCTCGCCCAGCCCATGATCCGCATGAGCATTTACAGAAATTTTAAAATACCCAACGCTTTTAGTGGCGGCATCATTAATAACCTGACTAAACTTACTTTGGCCATCACTCTCATACCAGATATAATCAGCAACATCAGCATGCACACTTGCCACATCTACATCAGAACCCTCAGCCCCAATAGCCTGCCATCTTGGCTGGTTAGCTGTAACATAAAAATTTAACATCTCTATAATTGGTATAATACGATTAATGGTAAATGTTGGCATTCCCTGTCTTTCAAGAACATCACTTTCATCTTGGGTTAGCTGGTTGTCTAGATAAAAATCATGGCCTTGCTGATTTACCTTTTCCCAACGCTGCCGCGTTGCTCCATTCAAATTAATATAAAGATCTCTTACTCTATCAGCCTTTGTTTTTGCTGTTTGCTTTGCCATTACATCTCCTAGATTATTTTTTATTACCTGAGGCCACCACCACCCCTTCTACGCCCTTTTTTACCTTTTCCTCTTTTACGGTTTGCCTCTATCTTCGTATCATCTGGAATAGTGGCACACATTTCTCCTGTGTTAAGTAGTACGGATAGTACGATAAGTTTAATCATGCAACCACCCAGTTCTTTGGCCTATCAATCTGCCTTCTTACCCAGTCTCCAGACTGGTTTTCAGCGCCACTTGGTGGATGAGAATATTTGACTGCATAGGCAAGCGCATCTATTGTATCGTCGTGAGCCATCCTTTTGCCGAAAGTGAGGATTTCATGTTGGAGATCATAATGAGAGTCTCGTATCCTCACCGCACCAATTGACATTCTTTGAGCTAAAACTTCCTGTATCCTGTCTAACTTACTTTGCTTTGTTCCAGGTTTTTCTTCTTTAAACCGTAGACTAAAATCGTTCTTTCGTCTCATCTCGCTCCTGAGTGCCTGAAATATTGGCTTTGACATCGAAGTGTCTTCAACTGTAAACAATGTTGGACTATACTTGCCGTTAAGTTCAAACATATAATCAACTATTCCTTTTTTATCTTCGCCTGGTATCCCAAGTACGGGCAGTGATCTGCGTCTCACATAGTCTATGACATAAATATTAGAGTTTATATCACAGGCAATAACTATTATAACACTATAGTCGCTGTCTCTTCTTTCAGAGTCAGTAGCTGGATCTACCCCTGCAAATATACTGACTGGCATTTTGTCGCCTTCATTGTAAATATAGCCCATCATTTCATTCTCATCGAACTTATAAAAGCCTTCCCAGTACTTAACATGCCTCATATTAAATATAGAGTCCTCTGCTGACTGGACTTCCATCATATACTCCTGATAGAACTTATGAGGCTTTCCAGAGTCTACATAGAATTTTTTCTTTTCAGTCAGTTTAGATAGTGGAAACCAACTGTGCCATAGTGCCTCATCGTCCTGTATTGCCTTATACAGCATTACTTTCCAAGAAAAGTCTTTATCTTCGCTTTGAGCTTTTTCATAATTGGTAATAAGGTTATTAATGAAAGAGTCATAATGAACAGGTGTACCATTGATGCGAAGACGACCGTCATGAGGCTCCAAAGCAGGAGCAACGACAGCTGTAACCATGTTAGCATTTTTCGACCTTGATTCTGAAGTAAGCGTATTATTTTCGTCTTCAAAGTCGTCGAGCACCACAAGATCATACCTTTTATGCAACTTAGCACCACCACGAATACCCGATATATTAGATTTGGATATGAGTTTGCAGCCATTTTTAAGCTCTATGTCCTGTTCTGTCCATTTTCTTCCTTTCATACTTCCAAAATAGTACTTGATCTTTTCATTATACTCTAGATGGGTTTTAACATAGTCCATATTCCCAACCGCAAGTTTTTGTGTTGCAGATACCCATCCATAAAACAGAGGCTCATCCGCAAAACAAAATGAACGTATTATATCTGCCTTAGTCAGAACCGTTTTTCCATGTCCTCTTGGCATAATTATTGCCAGGTTTCGGTACTTATGCAGGTCACCTTTTTTTTCATCTATAGCATCAACTATCTCATAGTGAAACCATGGCGTTTCAGAACGTCCAAAATCATCTGGTAGAAACAGCTTTCCAAAAGCAATTATGTCGTTCTTGGCTGCCAGCAAGAATTCCTCTGCCTGTGAGACATCTTGGGTATTAATATTGGCCACTACAGCGTATCTTCTCCATGGCTGCTATACTCTGGAAGTCCTGGCCTTTTAACCTCTTCCAGCTTATTTTGCTCAAAGCCTTGAAAGATTCCAGTAATTTCTGTCATTTTTTGTTTCTCAACAACTCCCCATGCGTCCCAAAGCATCTTAAGGGCGTTTATACGGTCGCTCCCATTCTTACCATTATCAACCTCCTCCTTAGCTTTTTCAAGCAAGTAATAGAGATCAATCTTCAACTTACCCATTACATCTTCTTTGTTTTTATCCATAAGAACATCTATCCTTTGTGTTTTTAAAAGTAATGCAGCTCGTTTTTTAGCATATTCTCTGCTGTTTGCGTCGTACACATCCATGTATGCATCAACGGCATCTTGCCCAAGAACCATTCTGTGAGCAAATAATTTTTCTTTACCAGTTGGATTTTTACGATTCATCAGTGTATCGTAGCTACTCTTGCCATTCAGACTCTGACGGTTTTTGCGCTCTGCTGTGTCCATTTTTCCAGTTACGGAGTATGTACCAATACAGGTCTGGACAACGTCGGTTTTGCCTATTTTCTTTCTTTTTAAGACCTGAATATAAGCGTCATCATCTGTATGAACCCAGTCACCATCGCACCCGTCGCGCCAATTTTTTATAGGTCTAATTTCTTCAGGCAGCTCAGACTCCAGGTCATACACAAAATGCTCCTTATCTTTAACGATATAGGATCTCAAGTACTACCGTAGACCTTTTTTAGGCTTTCTAATCTTACGTCTTTTTTTATGGGTACGTTTTCTTTCAGGAACTAGATCAAAGTCAGATGTCTGGTTTAAGACAGCTGGCTCTCCAGCTAAAGAAAAAACCAGTATAAGCGCCTCAATCAATTCCTGCGTCCCTGTGGTTTCCAGCCTTGTTTACGCATAGTGCCGTAGACGTAGGCATCCGCACTCTTTTCTGAGAGGCCTTTTTGATTAGCTTGGCTTTTTAATTTTTTTTCTAATTTTCTTGGCATACCCGTATACCCTATTACCTTTACCTATACCTTTACCTATACCTTTACCTTAGCCCCTAAATGACCCCCCTAATACAGAGGGGGTAGGGGCAGGTGGGGGAGACCCCCCTACCTAGTAACCTATATTTTTAACTGTTGGCATTATATTTGCCATCATATCAGATTTAGTCTTAACTGCGTCTGGATTCCTCTTAGCGCGTGCTTTAGCCTTATTCTGGGCTATTCTTTTATTTGCAGCTACTGGGCTCTCGCCTGGATACTTTTCAAACTGTGGCATGTGTATTTCCCCTATTTTAAGTAGCATTAAGTTAAAGAATGTTTACAAAAGTACAAAACCTAAAAAATAGTAGGATTTGAATGCTCGTCCAATAACCTAAAGGGGGCGGGGCGTCGGTGGTTTTTCGGTTTTGCGATTCCGTTATCTTTGGTTTTTTTCCTAACCATTACCTCGTCGACAACAATCGGCATCCATCGGTTACCGACGAGAACCAGTTGATGTAAAGAAGGGGACATCGTCGACTAACCTGTAAGAATATAACCCAATCCTCCTCGGTCATTCTATTATTCTTATACTACTGCATTTCTACTCATCCATCGGTTATACATTCGTAACGGCAATGTTAACGGCTATCGGTTATCTTGTTTGTTATACTCCTCTATGTATAGTCTGTTAGTTTGAGGCACTGATATTTGAGGCGATCCTCGTCGACAAACTGCTATCTACATTTAAGTAATCAATCCTAATACCGACGGCATTACTTGTATTGGCTATGCTTTGGTATGCTGATCTACTACATTTTATGCTGATTTGAGGCAATTTTCAGCATTCCTATTGCCGATACTAATAGCAAAATAGTTCTTGGATTGCATTGGTAGTTTTGCCTACCTTTACTACCAGTTGATTGAATGCATTTGTTTTTTGAAATTACCCACTAATCAAGGGTTGATGGCTAACGAGGAATCGAAGGCACCGCAGTACTCAAAATACCAATACTCCGTGTGGATGGTGAGAGAGGTGTCAAGAAGGGAAGGGAAGAGCAGAGGTCATCAGAAGAGAGTCAGGACGAGATGAAGGATGTAGATAGTGCGAGTAGTCGAGAATATGACGGAAAGTAGGGTAGTTGCACCCTCCCCATATACCGACGAAATATAGCGAAGAGGTAAAACCCCCTCTTGTAATCTATGGGCATCTACGAAGAGAAGTGAAACGAGGATGACCTCCCGAGACGAAGGGAGTTCAAGACGAGAAGCGAAGAGTGGATAAGATGTGACGAGAGTTTACTACGCATACCGACTCATTCCGAAGATAACAAGTTTATCGTATCCTGAAGGAGTAACGAACCGAAGCGAAGGGTGGTGGATGCATACAGATTGAGAGGATTTGCACCCCTCTCCACCCTCAAGAAGTAACAAGAAATAAGAAACCGAATAAGAAACCGAATAGGAGAACGAGATGGAAGATTATATAATGACCTCAATAGAAACCGACGAGCAATTCGTCGATAATGCAAGTGATACTTATATGTCCGACGAGGAAAGAGAGTATTGGATTGATAAAGAAGAGAGTCACGAAGAGGTGGAAATTGAGCCTTGTGACGATACCTCTATCGACAATGCCTTCAATAGTCTCTTCGGTAAGAAGATAAAAGAAACGAAGAGCATTAGACGAGCAAATAAGAAGGCTCTGGTCGAGAAAGTGCCTAACTTTCCGTCAAGCAATCTGGTTGTGAATCGTCAAGAACAACTTGCTGAAAGACTTGCTAATCACTTCAATAATTCAGGAGTGAAGTAACGATGATGGAATTGATAGTATTAGCCTTGGTAATATTCATATTCTGGGATATTAAGCACCAGAAATACATTTTTAATTAAGGAGATTGAGAGATGAGTAATATTTGCTATTCAACAGACAAAACAGGATTGACCGACGAGGAACGGAAGGGGTATGAATTTAATACTCGCTATCGTCGAGAAACTACAACAGATGACGAGATTAGAAAGACTAATACCTCGTCAGTACAATTTAACATTAATCGAGGGAGAAAATAATGCACCCAACAGGATATTCAAAAGAGTTAGAAAGAGACCAAGAGAAATGGGATAGTTGTGCAGAGGTGTACGAAGAAAAAACAACCAAACTTGAGGACGAGATTACATTCAAAGACAAGTGTATCGAGGAACTGAATGCCAAAGTAGAGGAACTTGAGGATGTCATCGACGAATTGAGTCAGCCTTGGTATGTTAAACTATGGAACAGCATTCCTAAAATATCAATCTCAATCATAAGGAGAAAGTAATGCAAGAAGAAAATGTAACTTATGAAGAGATGATGGAATGTCAATGTCTGAAGTGTTATGAGAATGGTGGGCTGTATTACATAAATTTCTCAAGTGTATCCTCTTGTTTGGGATACACCTTTTTCCTCAATACCTCTTCGGGATATTGGGAAATTGAGACGGATACAGGGTGGATTAAAGACGAGGGTTACACAACCATAGACCCAAGAACCTGTACAAAGGTTGAACTGAATAACATAGCATTTAATATTATCGATAATTATATAGGGAGAAAATAGAGATGATGAGAGGAAATAAAGTCGAGGATTTCGACTATAAAACAAGTGATAAATTTATGAAATCTAAAAAAGCGATAACTATCTGGATATGTAGAGTTGTGTTTACTGATGATACTGAATATTCTCAAGGATGGTTTCTTGAGGAAGATGCGAGGAAGGATGCAGTTGGAAGATTTGACTTTCTGGAGGATAGTCCCCAGACAATAAAAGAGTGTTCAGTATTTGAATGTTCTGTATTTGCAAATAGCAAGGAGATATAAGAGATGAAAAACGAATTTAAACCTAATATGGTCGAACAGGCTACCATCGATTTCTTTGAGGATTGTCTTGAGAATAACGATGCTAAATGGACGAAGATGTGGAAGGAAACACAAGTCTTTGCGAAGAATCACCAAAGTGGCTATGTATACAATGGACTCAATGCCTTCTCGTTAGGAATGAGGGCAGTAATGGGTGGCTATACATCTAACGAGTGGATTACCTACAATCAGATTGGTAAAAAACTTGGACTCACCAAGGTGAGAATGGGCAAGTATTGGAGATGGGAAACCAAAGACGGCAAGAAATACGATGGTGATAAGTTTATCGTCGAAGGTCAGAAGGCATCTCCTGTTGAGCATTGGAGTATGAATTACTACCTTGTGACCGACAAGAAATGGAAGAGAGTTAAACTTGAGGAGATGAAGAGACTCATCGAGAGTGGTACTAACGAGAGAGCAGACTTTCGTAGTCGGCTCATTATGGATGGCTACCATTGGCTCTATAATCTCGACCAGACCATCATCGATGCACCGAAGGTGTCCAAGAAGAAGGGTCGTAAGAAATCAGCAGAGAAAATATTTGATGATATGATGAAGGGATATAAAAACCCACCTAAATGTCTTATCAATGGACACAATCCCTGCTACATACCAAGTAAAGATACAATCTTACTTGCTCACATTAGCCAATTCCTTGAGATTGACGAGAAATATGGAGACCTTCATTGGCTATCAACAGGATTTCACGAAACAGGGCATTCAGCAGGACATAAAACTCGGATATATAGTGAAGAGGGTATGGAGTGCATCTCCAAAGGCTCTCATAACTATGCAATAGAGGAGTTTAAAGCAGAAATGGTTGCCTGTATGCTTATGGGTCACTATGGAGAAGAGTGTCGGTTTATAATGAAGGGTAAAGAGTTGACAGACCTACAATCACAGGCTTACATAAGTGGATGGAGTAAGGCTCTGAATGGTGATAAGAAAAAGCACTTGGTGAGTGCTATTCGTCAGGCAGTAAAGAGAACTGCTCACATCTTGGGAGCATAAATATAAACAGGGGGGCAGTCTTGAGGGATTGCTCCCCACTAATTAGGAGAATGAGTAATGAAAACAATAAAAGACGTACAGGCTGACTTTGAGGCTATGGATATGCTGAAAGATAATGAGACCACTGGTGGTGACTATGGTTCTATTGAAGGCATACTGGATAGTTTAGATGATGGTATATGTAATGTAATGGACAAGCATATAGCCAAAAACTTTACATCTAAAAATGGCTATCTGTTCTTTGAGGATGAGGATATTTTAGATAGCTATGAGTTTGCTATGAATATATTAAAAAGACTAATAAAACATACACATAAAAAGGATGTTAAGTTTTGTGAAAATTGTGGTAAGTCTGAATATGCTCATCTTAATGGACTGGGTGCTACACATTGTGATAGGTTTGTTGGAGATACAAAGATATATTCAGAAGAGGAGGCAAGTAATGAATAATGACTCTACAAGAGATATAGCAATTAGATGTGTTGACAGGCTTGTTAAAGAGGGGTATGTCAAGGATTGTACAGATACTAATGATGAAACTGAATTTAGTGTACAGGACATAATCCACGAAGAAATAAACAAACCTATCAATGCAAGTGAAGAGGTTAACGAGTTATTGAATGAGGCTTGTGAAATTATAGCCCTTCTTGAGGATATAGGAGGACTTTCAAATCACGGATATCCTGATGATTCCATTGAGGCACAGGTTAATACTTTCTTTAGTAAAATTACAGGAATAAATGAAAACCCTTGGAATAAAGAGGAAACCTGTCCTAAATGTGACCAACATCCATATAGTGAAACAGATAGGCATTGTCCTGTATGTTTTGATGAAATAAAGGAGAATAAATAATGAAGAAAAGATTAGATGTCTGTGAGCATAACAATACAATAACCAATGAGTGTTCAGACTGTAATGAACAGGAATTGTTTGATAATATTCTTGAGCATACTTTGACAGGGATAATGGATTCATTAACAGATACACACAATGTAGTTCCTGACATAATAGATGACTATCAAAAACACGGTGGTATGCAAACCGACGATATTAAGATTAAGGTTGAACAAGAGGTGTATAGACGACTAAACACATTAGCAAAGGAGTTATAAAATGAGTAAAGAATATCCAGATATTGTTGATTGGGAAGTTGGCATCAAAGAGGCTGAAAAGTGGCGAGAAAGATGGTATGTTAAGTATATCACATGGCCCATCGGTACTGCATATAGATGGCTGATAGAGTGGCCGTATCGTATTAAATATTATAGGCAACGTGGTCGTA
>Ga0208010_1000619_pt1 | contig 12512 bp, 10 predicted proteins | sample 2_EtaG_FD_184074 | JGI IMG/M metagenome (GOLD analysis project Ga0208010, IMG submission 184074) | Marine viral communities from the Subarctic Pacific Ocean - 2_ETSP_OMZ_AT15125 metaG (SPAdes) (version 2) | ecosystem: Environmental > Aquatic > Marine > Oceanic | place: Pacific Ocean | collected... | reverse complement strand
TAATGCTAGTTCGACAAGATACTTACCATCCTCTAACTTTCTTATGTTATATGGAGGGAAGTTTGAAGTGTTAAGTCGAGAGACCTCATTTAAAGAATCAAACATTCTATCGAAACCGATAGAGAAATTCTTAAAAGGGTCAAAGTTTATTAAATCGTATGTTGTCATGTTAATCCTTTCGTTAAGCGATTTAAGTTGAGTAACTCCACAATGGACATTACTCTTTCATACTATAGTATAGTAAGAAATTCGTTAGTTGTCAACATTAATCAGGTAATCCACCATGTTGTATTTCAAGACCAGCTCTATGTACAGCTTCTTTAAGACTAAATCCTTCAGCTATAAAATCTTTAATTAATTTAACACCTGCTTTAGATTGTAAATCTTCTACTACATCTCCACTAAAAAATTTTTGTCTTTTCTTAAATAAACCTTCTAATAAATCTGCTTCTTTATCTCTTCTTGTTTGAGTTTGACTAGGTTCCCCTGTACCATCCCAATCTCTTAGATTAGTAATTGCACCATCCCAGTCATCTGTTATAACTTGGTCCCAAAAATTATATGATGTAGTTTGTTTAAGTCCATGTTGAAAAGCAACAGAAGTAATAACTGTTTGTTGTCCTGAAGTTAAATCTTCAAAATTTTTACCAGAATCTTTTTCATATTGATTAATTATATCTTTTGAATACTTCTTTTTAATAGCTGTATCTAATTCTTTTACTTCACTAGCTGATAATTTTAATTTCTTAGCATTTAATAATGCTTCTTCTCCTTTTAAATTAAAAAAAGGTTCTAACTTTAAAATAATTTCTTCACTAACATCCATGTCTTCAAAAAATTTTCTATCCTTAGTACCTAAATCTACACCAGTAGCAATAGTTACACCTGAAGTACCTATAATTTCACCTGTCTTTTTAGTAGGTACATAACCAGTTTTAACTCCTTCACCTTCAAGCTTTCCAATAAACTTCCAATTAATTTGGTCAGGTTTTTTTTGAGGTAATATTTGTTTATCTTCTATAGGAGGAGGTAATATATTATTTTCTACAGCTTTATTTATATCTGCATCCACTCCTGTTGTAGCTATTGTTGCTGCAGCAGCGACACTTGCTAAATCTTTTATATTCATATCTCCCTGTTCTTTTAATCCTTCGTTAACTGCTTTATCTAAATCTAAATCATTTTGATTAATGTTTGCATCTTCACTTGCTGCAGTTGTTACAACATCTCCTTTTTTTAATTGTACTCTACCTCCTTTAGAAAAACTTTTTAATTTTTGATAAGTTGATTTATCCATATTACTTCCACTAATATCATAAGCTTTAGAAATAATTTTATCATCCCAAAATTGTTTTAATAATCTTCTATAAATAGGGAAAGGCAACCACTTATCTGATTTTTTAACTGCTGTATCAAATTTACCTTTTCTTACAGCTTGACCTGTATCCCAAACATTTCCAATCCAATTAGCAGCAGGAAAGAATAATAAGGGATTATCTTTAGCACCATAACCCATCCATCTACCAACTAATAATTCTGAAAGCCAACCTAAATTTCCTGAAAGTCTTGTACCTTCAGCAAACCATTTTTGTTTATCATAATCAAATGATGTTCTTATTTCACCATACTTTAATAACTCTCTTACATTTTGGATTCCTGAATATACAGGTATTGCCATTAATAATTTTATTAAAGTTTTAACATCACCATTCTCAACTCTTTGTAACATCTTAGAAGTTTGAGAAGATTTAGCCATAGCCCATGACATAAACTGTCCGAATATTCTATAGCGTGGGTCTAAATTTTGTGTAAATAATAATCTATTTGAAACCTGTGGAAGAATAGCATCTCTATTAGTTGTTGCTAACCCTGCTTTTGTTAATACTTTTTTTCCTAAAGTATTATTTATTGCAGAACTATATTTCATTGAACCAATTTTTAATGCTTGTTCTGCAGAGATACCTAATTTTTCTAAATGTAAAAGAATTTCTGTAGCTTTTTTACTTTTAATACTATTACCACCTTTAATGACTACATTATATAATTGTCTTGATGACGCATAACCATCACCTACACCTACATTAAAAGCAAATCGTCTAGCAGTTCCAGTTAACCATGTCATACCCATGACTTTAAAACCTTGGTCATTAGCCCATCTTAAAGATTTACCTGCATTCTGAGCTGACATCCATGTAGCTACATCTGCTAAACTTGCATCTGCTTCAACAGCTAATGATTTTTTCAAAGCTTTATTTATTTCAACATCAAAATGTGTATTCAACCATCTTGCAGGACCTTTTTGGTGTTTAGCAAGAAAGGAAGTTCTACTAAATCCTTTTAACCATGCAGTCATATTTCTAGCATTAGCAAAACCCTGCATAAAATCACCTAAAGATGCTAAGAATACGTTATTCAACATGGCTAAGTTAGACCCTGTTGATAAAATTCCTATACCAGTACTCCATGCTTGATTAACTCTATTACCATACCTATCAAAATATGCATTAATTGTATCTTTTAAAACTTTAACTTCTGCTTGAGTTTTCTTAGTTAATTTTGTTTGCATTGTGCCACCAGCATCTTCCATAGCTGCAGCATATTTATCTCTAATTCCCTTAATTAATGGTTTAATAAATTCACCATTAGGTCCGAATCGTTCTGTAAAGGCTACTGATTTAAAAGATTTTGTTCCTAAATCATTTAATACTTGTTCAACATCATTAATTAAATAACCTTTTTGTTCTAAAACTCTTTCCACATTTTTATAAGAACCAGTTAGTATTCTTTCTCTGGTAATATGTCTTGTTAAAGGAGTAACAAAAAATCTATCTGATACAAATTTCTTATTTGGATTATTAACAAAGTTATTTATAATAGCATCTTCAATAACACTAAAGTTTCCATTGTCAGCATTATGTTTTCCATAATTTAAAAAATCTCTTGCTGATTTATCAGGGTCTGAAGCTTTAAGTTTTGTAAAAATTTCTTTAATCGTATTAAAGAATGCTTTAGGGTCTTGTATAATTTTTTGAGCATTATAAACTCTAGGAAAATAATTTTCTATAACATCAAATTTTTTAATTCTAGATTTTAATGTAGCAGGTTTGAATTCTTTTTCTTTTCCTTTAACTATTTTTTCTATTCCCCTTTTACCAAATTTTACATTTTCTAATTCTTTATAAATTCCTGCATTATTTAAAATTTTATTAAATTTATCTAATTGTTTTTTAATTCCATCAGCTAATAATACAGCTCTTTTATCATCTAATAAAACTGAATCATCAGCTCCTCTTATAATAGATAGAGCTTTTGCTTCTTCTGCAACAGTAAAAGGTTTAACTTGTTTAATAAGAGCACCTTCAGCATTTCTAATTTCACCTAACATTAAAGCATGATTTGCAGCTTCCCATTCTTTTTGTAATATATAAACTCTATTAACGACTGCCTTTCCAGCCATAGGTGAGTCAATATTTTCTAATAATTGTAATCCAAAAACTCTTGTATTACCACCAAAGGATTCTAATTTTGTAGCTAATGTTCCTGAAGTTAATTCTCTTGCTTTTTGCCACCAAAGTTTAGCATTATCACTCCATGCTATTCCCATAAATTTATCTTTAGTTGCTAAATCTAAGACTTTACTTGCTCTGACTTGTCTTAATGTTGCACCAGCAGCAAAACCCCAAGCCATTCCCTTTAATACACCTTTTTCTTTTCCGAAAAGTGCATCAAAAGTTCCACCACCTAAAGCACCTACCAATGGCATAGTACCATATGATAGAATAGATTGCATAACTTTTTCAGTTAATCCTTTTTGTTTATATAAGTTTTCTAATAATAATTTATTTCGTTTTCCTATTTTATCTGAAATAGATAAGAATTTTTTTTCAGCTTCTTTTAAATATGCAATTTTAGTTTCATTATATTTAATTTCTTTATTTTGTAATTGAGTTCTAATTTTAGATAGTTTTGCTTTAACTTGAACTCCTGAATAATCTTTAGAATAAGTTCTTCTTTGAAGAGCTTCAGCTTCTGCAGTCTTTCCTTGTTTAAGAAGTTTCTTAATTTGTTTAGCAATATCTTTACCTGCAAAAACATTTTTGACTTCAGAAAGTAATGACTTTTCTGCAGCAATAAAGTCATCTGTTTGAACTTTAAATTTTTTCATAAAATTCAAATCAGATTCTATAATTTTATTTGCAGCTATAACATCTTCATCAGCTAATGCTTTCTTAATAGCTGCTAATTCTGTATCACTAATATTATCTAATTTCTTTTTAGTATTATTTTCAACATATTCAGAAACCTTTGCTAATTGTTTACTATCAGATTTAGGGAAATATTTACCGAGAACTTTAAATAATTTTAATCCAACTGGTCCAAGAACTGCACCAGCACTTGTTGCAAGAGCTACATCTGATTTATTAACATCACCTGTAGTAGCTAAATCTCTAATTAATACATCAAAACCTACTGTTAAACCAGAAAATGCAGCCATCTTCATATAACTTCTAGTTGCTGCTCTTCCCCAAGGAGTTGCATAAGCTAATAAATAATAAGGGTCAAAGATAACTGTTGCAAATTCTGCAATCTTTACCAATGAATCATCATCATATTTTCCACTAGCAAATTTCCAATGTTTATTTTTTAATTCTTCTTGTCTTTTAGCTTCATTTACTTGAATATGTTCTTTAAATGTTTTATCATCTAATTCATTATTATCTAAAACATCTGAAATTTTTGCTTTGCCAATTCTCCATAGGTTTTTGAATAGCCAAGTTTGTTTATCAAAGCCATATTTGATTCGTTCCCAGTCTGTGATTGTTGTGTCTTCTTTGGTAGGATTGGTAAAGAAAGTTTCTTCTGAAGCTACAACTTCTTCATCAGGTTCAGTTTTAACAAAACCTTCTTCTTTAATATCACCAACTAACTCAATTCCTTCTTGAACAGGAAGAGGAAGTTTATTAGTAATAATTTCTGTTGTAGTTTTATCTTTATCTTTTTCTAAGATTTGTTCGTTGACAACTATATCTTCTTTATTAATTGTGGGATTAGTAAAAAAGGATTCAGCCATTTGGTTCCTCCCTTTCTATCTTACTCGTTTTTTATTAATCTGAGTTACTTTCTTCGGAGATGTATCAATATAGTTAGGATTTTTTACTTTAACTCTTACACCTTTTCTATTTGTTTTATAAATAAACTCAGGTTCTTCTCCAAGAATAGGAGCTTTGAAAACATTAATTTTATTTTTAGAAGCCCATGTTTTAAATTCTTTACTATTTTTAATATGGTCAGGTAATAAATCTATCTTACCATTTTTATTAATACTATCTAATGATTCACCATTACCAGTTTTTGTATCTATAATTTTTCCATTTTGTACAATAATATGACTTTTATCTCCTGTAACTTTCTTGTCTGTTTTTTCTACGTCAGTAACTTTTTTCTCTTCTGTAACTGTAGCTTCTGTAGTTGTAACTTTCTTGTCAGCATCAGGAACTAATTTAAGTTCTTTAATAATTTTTTCTTTAATATGATTATCTAAAGCTGCATATGTAGCATGACCATCTGTTAAACCATTCTGAACTATAGAATAAGCTCTATGAACTTCATCTTTACCTGCCCAACCTTCTACTTCTAATTCCTTTAGAACAAAGTTTCCAACTTGTTTATTATAAATAGTTTTAGCTGATGGTATCTTACCATTTAATAATTGATTATTAGTTAATGTATAAGTTTTACCATCATAAACTAATTTATTATTATCATTCACCATATTAAGGGGAACCATGGAGAATGAATTCTCACCTCTTACTTCAACTTCTGTTCCTCTATCGTGAAGAATTCTTTGAGTATCTGAATGAAGTGCTCCATTACTTAATTTTGGATTAGAGGCAAGAGTTCCTTTATCATTATTTGCTAGATATAATTCTAATGAAAAATTCTGTTTATTATTTTCTGCGTGTTTAGTATTATATATTTTTTCATAAGCATTACCAAAAGAATCTCCACTTATATTAAATCCTTGAGGTTTTCCATCTACATAATTAACATAATTCTTCGTATCAAATCCCATTCCTTTAGCAGTAGATGCAAAAGACATTCTTGAAACACCATCTCTTTCATTCTTCCATGCATTACGTGAATTAAGAGATGCTACTTCATTTTTATAGACTTTAAATTTTTCTGAATCTACATTTGCAGGAATTTTATCTTCAGTTAAAGTAGTTGCTGTTAAAGTACTATTTGTTACATCTTCAACTTTCTTTTCTGCTTTTAAAGCTGCAGCAATTTGAGCATCTATATCAGTATCTTCATCTTTAATCCCTACAATTTTATCTATTAAGAAATTCTTTTCACTTTGTTTTATAGTTTCATCACTAATAATTTTCATGATGGCTGCTTCATTAGCTGCATATTTAGCTTCTAGTTCTTCTTTACTAGCTCCTGTAGCTGTATAAGTTTTTGCTATAATATTTCCATCAGCATCTTTATTCTTAGCGAGGGTTGTCATAAAAGATGTTATCATATTATTTTGTTGAGATTCTTTATAATCTTTAAAACCAGAGTCAGTTATATTTAACCATTTGGTAGCATAATTATAACTACCAATATCACCTTCAGCATTTAAAGATTTAATTGCATTTGCTTTACTTTTTTCTTTTGCATAAGCTTTTAAATCAATTTCATAATTTGCATTCTTCCTTGTAATAAGAGATTTTTGTTTAGCTGCTAATTCTTGAGCACGAAGTGCAAATCTTTTATCATTAATTTCAGTAGCAGCTTTATCCATACCTTTAACAGCAGCACCTACATTATTTAAATTAATATGTTTTAATAAATCAGCAACGCTAGCCATTATTCTCTCTCCTTAACTTCTCTTACTTTAGTTGGTAATTCTTTTTCAACTTTTTCTAAAAGACTTTTTCCTAAACTTTCTTTCTTAGGTTCAGGTCGTTCTACTATCTTTTCATCATCTTCATCCCAATCACTAGGGACTTCATCATCACCATGAATTTCTGCATCAGGGTCTGTATCTTCTCCTTCATATAAAACATAATCTTTTATATCTGCATAATCTGCAATAGAAATTAATAAATATAAAGTTGGTTCAATTAATAATAACATTAAATCAGGAGAATACATACCTTGAGTATATCCTCTGTATAAAACAACTTGAGCTATTTCATCTAAAGGTTGTCCAGAATCAATTAGTTTAATTAAATCAAATAATTTATCTTCAGAAGTTAATTCCATATAGATAGATTCCATAGCTTCCTGTTGCTCTGTATGTTCAGGAGGTCTTTCCCATCCATTTTGCATAGAAGGAGCAGAAGTTAAAGACTCACCTGGAACAGGAGCATTAAATGGATTAACACCCTTTTCTTCAAATTGATTTTGTTTTAATTTTTCAGCCATTATTTTTTCTTCTTATTTTTCTTAATTGGGGTTGCTATCATTATTGTAACACACCCACCTTTTTCATATTTAGTACGACTACTATACCTTTGAGTCCAATCTTTTGCAACTTTGGGTTCATTAGCCCATAAAAATTTACGTTGTTTCTCAGACTTAAAAGGCATTCTTATTTACCAAATCCGTATGAACCTTTAGGTTTTCTTGTAGCTTTAGCTACTTTTCTACGACCAGCCATAGACATCTTTTTACCAGATTGTTTACCTCTTGTCATTTCTTGCGTTATATCCTTGTTTCTTTGCCATTGTATTTCCTTTCTATTAAGTTATGTTCATATATTTATAATTATTTTTAAGTTTTTCCCAAGCAGCATTACCAAATACAGCATTAAAATAATTAGTTCCATATGCTCCTTTTAAGTTTGTGCCACTATATTCACCTGTTGAAGTATTCATAGTCATGTCATTTGCAACTTCATAAACTGGTTCAGGTAATTTATAGTCAGGTTTAGTTAATAAACTATCTGACATAGCAAATGCAGTTTTCTTTAAAACATTTGATGCTGCTTTTTTATTTATATATTTATTTCCTAATGGATTATTATAAGTCTCACCACCAGTAAAGTTATATGTTCCTGCAGCTCTATCTCTTGCTGTACCTAAAGTATAATCACCAGTTTTAGCTAAGTCTGTTACATAAGACCCATCAAAATCTGTTATACCTTGATAACTTGTTCCTTTATTTTTAATTATTGAATTATAAGTTTCTTGTTTATTAATATTAATTCCTTTAGATTTTTGAAACTCATATAAATCATTAAAATATTTTTTTGAATTACCTTGTAATGCATTAATTTGAGGGTCCATAGCAGTATTAATTGTTTGTGTTATAAAATTATCTGCTTCAGCACTTCCTGCTTTAGTAAACCATCCTGCTTCACTTCCTAATGATTGTCCTGAAATTTGAGAAGCATCTATTGCACCTGATTGAAGCATTGACATAGCATCTCCACTTTTCACAGTAGATTGAATTAAACCTTCAGCATGAGCATTACCTCTTAAACCCCAAACATCTACACTACCTGATTGACCTGCTCTCCATTTTGGAGTAAATTTTTTAGCAGTACTTTTTGAAGAACTCCATAAATCTTTTGCACCTTTAGAAATATTTTTCCAAATATTTCCTGTACCTTTAGTAAAACTAGAAAAACCTCTTGAAATAGAATCAGTAATTGAACTCCATGCATTTCCAATAGCACCAGTTGAAGCTTGATAACCTGTTCTAATAGTATTACCTACTTTTCCGATAGCTCCTAAGAAACCTTTTTTAGCCATTAAACCTGTAGCAGGATGATGCCCACTCATAGCAGCAGTTCCTACCCAACTATTTAATCCCTGTAAAGCATAAGGCATAGCAACAGATAAAGCTATCATACCAAGTGGTCCAAATTTATTACTTAATTTTGAAACACCTTTCATTACTGCTTTACCAACTTTTGCAACTCCTCTTGCAATACCTTTAGTTATTTTACTTAAAGGTTTCTTTATTGTTTTTTTAACTTTTTTAAAAAATGAACTGAAAAATCCCATTTATTTTATCTCCTTATTGATTTCTATTACTATCAAATTTTTCCCAAACCTTTAATCCAAATCCAGCTAGTGCACTAATGTTTTCTGATTTGGTTGCATCTGTTGCTGCTTCGTTTCCTAATGCTGCAATAGATAAATTAGTTTGTCTTTCTTCTGCATTCTGTGCTGATTCATATTCCCATTTAGCAGCGTCTCTCATTTCTTGCCATAAGAAAGATAAACCCTGATTACTTAAATTAAATGAGTTCATAGCATTCGCTTGATTAACTGCATTTTGTCCTGCAGTATTTGCAGTATTAAGTTGTCGTCTCCATTGAACATTTGATTGTTCTACGACTTGAGAATTTTGTGTATTAAACTGGTCTCGTTGAAATGATAATTGAGAATTAAATTTTTCAATTTCAGCATTCAAACTATTTTGTAATCTATCAGCTTCTAGTGTATTATTCTGATTTAAAGCTGCCACTTTATCTGCTTCTGTTGTATTATAAACATTCATAGCATCATTTCGTGCAGCATTTTGTTGATTAATTGTAGATGCTAAATTATTTACAAATTGATTCATTTGATTTGTACTTGATGCATTAAACTGAGCAGCAGCATTGGTAGCTCCTTGGTCAGATAACATAGCTTGTTGTCTATTTTGTGTATTAACAACTTCAAATTGTTGTGCATTAGTTAAATTAGTCATATCCATTTGTAAAAATGCTTGAGCATTACCTACTGCTTTTTGTTGAGCATTACTTAAATTAGCCATATCCATTGTCGCCATTTGTACAGCATTCTGCATAGTAGCTTGTTGTGTATTGGATAAATTAGTTAATTCAAATGTTCTATATAAATTAGAATTAGATATAGCAGTTTGTTGTGCATTATTTAAATTTAAAACATCCCATCCTGCAACTGTTTGAGCATTAGCTAAAGCTGTTTGTTGATTCGTACTTAAATTAGCTAAAGCCATTTGCTGAGTTAACTGTCCTTGAGTTAATCCAGCTTGTTGTATGTTAGCTAAGTTTGCTAATCTTACTTGTTGTTGTTGAGCAGCACCAGCTAAAATAGCTTGTTGCTCATTCATAGTATCAAGTTTATTAATCTCTTGAGCAAACTGCCCAGTCATCATCTGAGCTTTCATATCATTCTCAGCATTAACTAACTGAGTTTGAAAATTCTGTTGTGCAGATAAAACTTCTGCTTGTTGTTCGTTTGTTAAATTCTGTGCAGCTCTTTGTTGTAATGCTGTAGCATTTGATTGAGCTATAGGTAATGCTGATTGTATAATAGCATTAACTAATGCATCTCTACCAATAGTAGATTTACTTAAACCTCTTTGAGCTAAATTCTTTTCTACATTTTCTACTGCACCTCTTGCCCATGTAGGTATGGTACCTGTATCTATTCCATCTAACAAAGCAGTTATTTGAGTAGATACTAAAGCATCTGTAGGTAATGATGCAACTTGTGCTTGTACATCAGTTGGTTGAGCAACAATTACTTTAGTTACAGAAGCAGGATTACTTGCAATCGCTGCCTGAATATTTCCAGGTAGAGTTGCAGTTTGTCCAGCTACTGTAGCCGCAGTTCCAGATAATACTTGAGCTAAAGCTCCACCAGATAAATTTCCTGAAGCAGCTTGTGCTACTGCAGAACTTGTTGGACCTGCTGATGCTCCTGTTGCAGTACCAGATAAAGTTCCAGTTACTGTTCCAATTTGAGCTGGTGTTCCAACTGTTCCAGCTTGAGCAGTTCCTGTTTTTGCAGCTCCTAATCCAGCAGTCATTGTTGAAGTTGTTGGAGTTGTAGGTGTTGCTGCTTGAGCTGCTGTTAAAGCAGTTGGTGTTTGAATTGTTTGTCCAGTTATTGTAGTTGTACCAACAGCAGTTGGAGTTGTTTGTTGTGTAGTACCTAATAATTCATCTGTTTGAACAGCTTGAGTTGTATAAGCTTGTGTTGCAGCATCAGCTAGTTCAGGAGATTTAATTTGAGTTTTAGCATATCTATCTAAATACTCATCTCTTGTTCCAACTTTTTGCTGAACAGGTCTAGAAGCTGTAGGGATATTTTTAAAATCTCTAGCTTCATCTCCTGCTGCATATTTCTTTCTTTTAATTCTTTTTACTTTTGTTAACATTATCCTATCATCATTGTTTTAATAACATGGATTAAATTCGCAGTGACTCCTGCAAATACAATCCATAATATTTTTTGTATTTGTGAAATTTTATAATCGAGGTGAGATAAATGATTTTCTTTTATATTCTTAATTTCTTGTTTAATGAGTTTTAATTCACCATAAATTTCTATAATCTCTTCTCTATTGCTTTGAACTTTATCATTCATTATTATCTACCTTGCCCACGATATTTTTTAAAATTTCTTCGTTTAGCTTTGTTCATTGTTGAAGTTATAGGTCTTCTACCAAGGCTTGTCCCTTTATAAACTGGAACATGAGCTTCCTTGTTATATAATCCTTTAGCTTTTGCCATCTCATACTATAGATGTTTTCCCCCTGTTAAAAAATTAAATGTGATTTTAGATTATCTATATTACGATTGTATCAGCTTCAGCTTCAGTTAATGCTTCTCCTGCAATTAACTTAGCTTTAGCATTTACTTTGTCAGTCACTTTTTGTGCGTCTTCTGCATCATATTCTGCAACTTTAGTTGATACTTGTTCCCAAGTAGGTGCTTCTCCACTCCAAATACTTCCGCCATCAACCGCATTAACTAATGCGTCAAGTTCTGCTTGATTAGTTGGGTCTGTTGGTATTTGTGCGCCTTTGAAACCTGCAAAAGTTCCTAATGCTTTTCCCATATTTGACATATTATTTTATCTCCTTTTATTTATTTATTAGTTTTTCCACTCAGTTAACATAAGAGTTGCAGTTGTTTGTGCACCTACATATGAATTGTCTGATGTATTTAAACAATAATATTGAGTTGTTCGTGATGCATTACTATCACCTGCATACAAACTTACTGTATAAGTTCCTGCCGCTAATGTTCCTGCCGCTATATTATACATTACAGCGTATGTGGATTGATAACTATCTCCATCTGTGTAGTGATGACCTATACCTAATTGGTCATAATTACTTCCACCAGATTTTGCAAACCTCATTCCATAATACGACCAATCCGAAGCTGTCGCTCTAATCGGACATACCATTTGGACTTGAATATCATTTACAGTTGGGTCTACTGGAATATATGATGTAGTAAAGTTAAATATAACACCTGATGAACCTGAACCTGCAGTTCTAGTAGCATATGTGTAATATGCTCTTTTAACTGTTTTACCGCCACTTGCCGCTACCCATTCAGGAGCAGTCGCACCTGCGTTCATAACTAATGCTTGTGCCGCAGTTCCTTTTGCTAACTTCGCTAAAGTTGTTGCACCAGTCGCATACAAAATATCTCCTGCCGCAAAGCTAGAAATATTTGTACCGCCTTTAGCAACTGTTATAGTAGGCAAAACTGTTAAGTCTACTGAACCCCAATCAGGTGCTGTTGC
>Ga0208010_1000615_pt1 | contig 12575 bp, 14 predicted proteins | sample 2_EtaG_FD_184074 | JGI IMG/M metagenome (GOLD analysis project Ga0208010, IMG submission 184074) | Marine viral communities from the Subarctic Pacific Ocean - 2_ETSP_OMZ_AT15125 metaG (SPAdes) (version 2) | ecosystem: Environmental > Aquatic > Marine > Oceanic | place: Pacific Ocean | collected... | reverse complement strand
CTCTATTACATCGAAAACAGGTACAGTTCTATATATGGGCTGCTAACAAAGGAAAACTTTTTTCCAGCTTATTACTCGCCCTGCTATCTGACGGACATCGAAGATATTAAGAAGATCATAGTCAACGCCTATCGTCGGTTTGTTGAGTTGAATCCGTTTATAGAAGAACGAGTCGTCAAATCAAACAGCGATAAGTTTAAAGTGGACCTCATCATTCGAAACAACTTCGCGCCCAACGCTCCGATCGTAGACACGGTTCTCAGCGACAAGTATATGAGCGACCTATACTTAGCCCTTCGCCACACCGAAGCCCAGAAACCCTTCCGCCTAACTGAAAAATTCAGAAACGAAATATCTGAGATCTATCTGATGCAGCCAAACAAAATCCTTACCCCCTTGCAAAATGTTGCCTCCTATGTTAATATACGATTTAGAGATTATATCTATGAGGACAACTATTTCACGTACGCCTCCGAAGATGCGATAAAATATTTATTAGGGCTTGACAATCGCAGCTGAAGTGCTAATATATAGCTTGTAGGTCGCTGACCACAAGGGGGTTAATTTGCTATTTCAGGCACTAGATTCAAAAGCCGATTGTGTCGGCTATTATGCTAACAAGATCATAAATCCAGACCGCACACTGCCGCTTGAAGGCGAGACTTGGGAGTACTCCCCTCACCTGCGCGGTAAACACTACGAGATAGGACGTATCTACAGCCAAGGAGCGACGATTACAGACGTCTGCCCGGAAGATATGAGGGAGGACTGGGAAAAGATCAAGAAGACGCTTAGAGCGTGTCTCAAGGCCTTTAGAACGTCCCTCCTGTCAATGGAAGAAAACTGTTTGTACGACGCGGTACCCGAATACTTCCTTTTTCAGTACCTTGAGGCTAAAAATAAGATCACAAAGCACGTCCTGGAGACACATCCGCGGCCGGAGAACTATCAGGCCATGTACAACCTAGTGGAAATGCTCTCCAGCATTCGTTCGCAGACCGTCAGTGTCGATATCAACCCGATCAAGCATCTTTTGAGCAGTGTCCGCGGAATGAACTTTCACCGCACGCTGCAAACCGTCAATCACGTGTGTGACTATAACCCGTGGGGGACGATCACAGGGCGGCTATCAACAAACCCCAACAGCCTGCCGATTCTCACGATGAACAAAGAGTTCCGCGCGTGTATTAAACCAAAGAACGACTACCTCGTCGAACTTGATTTCAATGCAGCCGAGTTGAGGGTGTTGCTGGCACTTGCCGGGCTGGAGCAGCCCAAGAACGACATTCATAATTGGAATGTCAAGAATGTTTTCGGGGGTCACCTGACCCGCGACGAGGCCAAGGTGAAAACCTTCGCGTGGTTGTATTCTAATAAGGAAAACAAGGACTTAGAGCGCCTTTATAACAAGGATTTAGTGCGGAATAAGTACTGGGATGGCTTAAAAATTACGACAGATTATGGTAGAATAATAGAGAACGTAGACGAGCATCATTCGCTCAACTACATCGTTCAAAGCACCACAATCGATATGGTGCATGAACAGGCTCACAAAGTCTATGAGCTTTTGAAGGGGACAAAGAGCAACATCGCATTTCTTATTCACGATGCAGTATACATCGACCTCGCAGCCGAAGATCGATATGAATTACTGAATTTGCTTGACACGTTCAGGAAAACACGGTATGATATGTTCAAGGTTAATGTCTCAGCTGGCAAAAACCTTGGAGAAATGAAGGAACTAAAGCTATGAAGAAGATTTATCAAAAGTTAATCAGGGATCGTATCCCCGGAGTGATTGCAGACGCAGGCAAGTCCTTCGCCACACGTAAAGCATCAAAAACAGAGCTGATGGATTATGCTATGAAGAAGCTTCAAGAGGAAGTGCAGGAATTTGTTGAAGACCCTTGTGCAGAAGAGGCTGCGGACATTATGGAAATCTTTCATTTTATCTGCGATCACCTAGAGATCAGAGACAGCGAAGTTATGGCTGAGACGACCGCCAAGCGCGTTTCTCGCGGTGGTTTCAATCAGGGTCTCATTTTGGAGTGGGTTGAAGAGAAATGATAATAGTTGGACTTGGTAAGGTCGGCTGCAATATTGCGAAAGCTTTTTCTAAGTTTCCGCAGTATGAGACTTATGGTATTGACACCACTAAGGATGCCGACATCACGATCAGGGTCAGAAACAATCATGAGGAATACGACGAGCATTTCCCCAACCTTAAAAAGAAGCTCAAGTTCAAAGGCGAGGATGTTTGCGTGATTCTATGTGGCCTAGGAGTCATTTCCGGCGGATCACTCCGATTACTGGAACAACTTAATACCAATCGCTTGACCGTGCTGTATGTCCAACCGGACCTCACTCTGGCCAGCGAAATTCAGAGAAAACAAGAGCGCATTGTCCGAGGAGTACTACAGGAGTATGCTCGCTCGGGAATGTTAGAAAGAATTTATCTGGTAGACAACCAGATGATTGAGAAAGGAATCGGCGAAGTACCAATTCGCGGATACTATGAAGTTCTCAATCAAGCAATAGTGAATACACTGCACATGATAAATGTGTTTATGAATAGCGAGCCCGTAGTGGGCAGCTATGTTAATCCTTCTGAAATCAGTCGGATCGCAACCCTAGGCATCTTGGATGTCGAAAAAGAGGAAGAAAAATGGTTTTATGACTTGACAACACCTCGGGATGTGGTATACTATTATGGTATCAACGAGGAAGAGCTAAAGACAAACGGTACTTTGTTCAAGACAATCACAGATTATGTGAAGGATCAGATCACCAAAGGGGTCAGTGTGTCCTACGGTGTTTTCGAAACCACCTACGAACAAAAATATTGTTATTGCATTAAGTATTCATCTGTGGTACAATTATATTTAGACGATCAAGAGATTAGTTGATCGTACTTTAACCCAATGAAAGGAAATTAAAATGGGTATCAATTTAGACGCAATGAGGGCAAAGCTCTCATCCCTACGCGGAGAGGGTAACTCCGATTCAAACTTTTGGCGACCGGAGGATGGGGATCAGACGATCCGCATTGTTCCGACCGCCGATGGCGACCCCTTCAAGGAGATGTGGTTCCACTACAATGTGGAGAAGGGCGGATTCCTCTGCCCCAAGCGCAACTTCGACGATGGCTGTCCTGTCTGTGAGTTCGCCTCACAGCTATGGCGCGAGGGAGTCGATAACAACGACGACCACAGCAAGAAGACTGCAAAGTCCTTGTTTGTGCGACAGCGATTCTTCAGTCCCGTCATGGTACGTGGCGAGGAAGACAGGGGCGTACGCATCTGGGGGTACGGCAAGACTGCCTACGAGAACCTCCTGACGCTAGTGCTCAACCCGGAGTATGGTGATATCACCGACACCGAGGCTGGCACCGACCTGACTCTTACTTATGGTAAGCCCGCGGGAGCCCAGTTCCCGCAGACGAAGCTTGTCCCCCGTCGCCGGTCCTCCCCACTATGTGAGGAAATGACCCCCGACAAGTGTGCAGAGCTGCTCGATAGCATTCCGGATTTTGCCGGACTGTTTGAGCGTAAGTCCGCTAGTGACGTTCAGTCGATCCTCGATGGGTTTATGAACGCTCAGGTTACCGATGCTGAGAGCGTCTCTTCCGAGACCACGAAGTACGGCGGGACCAAGAACGGCGAAACAGACGCTAACGCTGTCGATGCTGCTTTCGCAGAGCTTGGCGCTCTCTAATATCCCCCCCACAGGGAGGCACAGGGTCATCAGGTGTCTCACAATAGAAAGGAAGAGTTATGACAACTACTGATACAAATCGTTTAGAACAGCTGATTACCATTCTTGAGGAAACTCGGGACGATCACACTAAGTTCTTCGGCACTGGAAACAATGCCGCAGGAACCCGTGTTCGTAAGGCAATGCAGGAAGTGAAGACGTTAGCACAGGAACTCCGTATCGAGGTCCAAGAGACCAAGAACTCGGGTTAAACTCCGCCAGCCGCAGGGAGGCCCGGGGATACAGGGGTCTCACACTTATTATACACAAAAAGGAGTTTAAAAATGGGTGATATTGTAAACACATTACAAGAATTAAACGTAGCAGATGACAATTTCGTATATCTAAACTACGTCGACCGTGCCTCTGTCTGGCACATTACTGATGATCACGTGGAGTCTGCTTTGTCAGAAACCTCTACGGCAGACATCTTGGCTGGAGCATTAGCGACGCCTGGGGTGACTGTTTTGTCGCGCTACGACGAGGATATTCTCGTCAACATCCGCGACAACGGTCTTCTTGAAGACTACGACCGCGACGGTGACTTTGAAGGTTATCTCGCAGGAGTAATCAGACAAGAAGCGTATGAGCTGGATTTGCTGAGTATCTCAGTAGAACGCCATGATCATAAGCGCGGCACGTGTGAGGTGGCATCGAACATTAAGGTTACGGCTGCCGACCTTCGTGGCCTAGATTACCCCGACGCGTTCGTTAGCGGCTGGGAAGTTGCGGTTCAGACTGCAGCGGGCACGTTGACGCTTAGCTAATGAAAACTTTGGATTTGCACGGTGACAGTCACGAGAGCGTAGAACAGAAGGTTCACACTTTTGTGTTCAATAATGAACTGCCTGTCAAGATTGTCACCGGCAAATCTGAAGCAATGAGAAAAATAGTACTTGACACCATAAGACCTTTAGGGTATCATAGTCACTATGAACGATTGACCAACGATGGATGTTTGGTCATCACAGAACAAGAATTTTGAAAGGAAATTAAATGATTGCTCGAATTAACCGAATCGCACTCTTTGCGATTTTTGCCCTTTTACTGGGACTAGCCGGGGTAACCTTCAGTGGTTGCCCCTCTACTGACGACGACGACAGCTCATCGGATGATGATGATTCCGCTGCGGACGACGACGACTCGGCGGTAGAATAATGGAAGTCTTCACATTTGCAACAATGTATCAGGCATTCTTGGCAGGCGTCCTGGGATGGACGTTTGCTTACACCCTGCTAATGCGTAACCGCGTCAGCCGGCTGGAAGATAGCCTCCGCACCGAGGCGGAATAAGACAATGTGGACAATGCTGGGACTAATATGTTTAGGAATGTACGTATTAGATCTCCAGCTGCGTCTCCGCGAAGTTAGCGAACAAGTGTCGCGACTTCACCAAGACTTCCTAGGCGAAGTTACTACAAGATATGGAGAAAGATTCGATGGCAAAAAGTAAGTCCAAAGCAGGCAAGATTTCAATTGATGGTCTGCGAACCCTAATCAACAAAACTTCGGGCGTGGAAGTCGCCCACAATTTAAACGAGGAAAACCCCACAGACGTAAAGGAATGGATTCCAACCGGCTCACGTTGGCTGGATTCCATTATATGTCGTGGGCAACTTGGCGGCATTCCTGTCGGCAAGATTACAGAGATTGCCGGCCTAGAAGGCACAGGTAAATCCTTCATGGCGGCACAGATCGCCGCCAACGCCCAGAAGATGGGCATAACAGTTGTATACTTGGATGCCGAGTCGGCCATTGATTCGGGCTTTATGCAGCGCTCAGGGGTTAACCTTGACGATATGATCTATGTTCAGACACAGAATGTGGAACAAGTTATGGAAACCATTGAGGTTTTGATGTCCACCGGGCAACAGAGATTCCTATTTATCTGGGACTCGCTTGCTATGACACCGACCATTTCTGATGTGGAGGGTGATTTCAACCCTCAATCAACGATGGCAGTCAAGGCACGCATTCTATCAAAGGCATTTCAGAAGCTCACCATCCCGCTGGCGAATACCAAGTCAGCATTCCTGGTGCTAAACCAGCTGAAGACGAACATCCCCAGCGGCCCCAACGCACGAATCATTGCCATGACGACCCCTTGGGTCACGCCGGGAGGAAAGGCAACCAACTATGCCTGCTCTCTCCGCATCTGGCTCACTGGCCGCAAGGCAAAGTCTGCTTTCATTGAAGATGACAGCGGCTTCCGCATTGGCTCAGAAGTTAAAGTAAAGCTTGAGAAGTCTCGCTTTGGAACTCACGGCCGCAACTGCGCATTCAAGATCCTATGGGGAACTGACAGCGTGGGAATTCAAGACGAGGAAAGTTGGCTTGAGGCTATCAAGTCCAGCGAAAACCTTAAGCAAACCGGCGCATGGTATATGCTCCTGGGCACCGATGGTGAACCTATTGGCTCAAAGTTTCAGGCGTCGACCTGGACGAAACGCTTAGAGGATGAAGACTTCAGAAACCGAGTGTTTGAGATTATGGATGAACAGATCATTCGTAAATTTGACACCCGCGAGGGAAGCGCCGAGGATTTCTACGACGTAGATAAAGAATAAGACTATTTAGTATTACTCACCTGGGGACCCAATACTATGACAATTGTTAAAAACATCGGTGGCAACAACCTAATAGTAAAGATTAATCAGGCGGACGCAGGCTTCCTTCCTATGACATACGTGGGGAAGGCCGCCGAGAACTGGACACACACTGCCACCGCGGACGATTTTTATTTTGAGTGCGATCCCCGGGAGCAGGACGTGATAATCACTTTGCCGCTTGTCGCGGAGAGCGCGGGCGCCATATACGTCTTTAAGATGATTTTAGTTAGCTATAATGTTAAGATCACGCCGGCTAGCGGCGACTACATCGACGATGCCCAGGATACCGCCGTGACCCTTGCAAGTAATGGCGAATGTGTTATGCTTATCGCGGGCTTCGGACGATGGCGTTCCATTGCTCATATGACATCGAATGCTTAAACTCATCGGCCTACTATTTATTTCTACGACGTAGATAAAGAATAGAACTATTTAGTACATATTCTACGGAGATATAAGATGAGCAAAAAGTATAGTAGTTTTAAAGATTTTCAGTTGATTACAGAGAACTGGCGCAGATATTTAAACGAGCAGGAGGAACAATATGCTGCCATAACGCCGGACACCAATATAGCAGATGTTGAAGCGGCAGAAATTTTCAAGCAAGCTTCTTCGGGACAAGAAACGCCTCTTTACAATGCCATCCTCCAGGCCACACCATGGGCGGGCACGGTCCTCAAAAGCCCCGAACAACTTAAGCAATGGGTTGATTCCATTGGTCTGGAAAAGTTCGCCGGCCGTGTAAATAAGGTCGTGCAGCTTATTTCACAAGCCAAAACCGCAAAGTTTGATATGCCAGCGCTTGAGGGAGGCGATGCTGACGAAGTTGCAGATGCTTTAAGTGACACGGAAGGCTCGATTGGAATTGATATAACGCCAGAATACGCCAACCAAGTAGAGGATTTTCAGGCGTGGTACAAAGCTTTGCCCGACGCGATTAGGAAAATGTATGAAGCCGGCAAGGTTCCCTCCCCGGAACAATTCCAGCAAGCAACGCAGCAAGCGCCAGAACAAGTCAAAGAAGATAAGTATCCTCGTTTTGGCCGCGGCCCCTTCCCGGGCGCCCCGACAGCGGGAGCCAAGGAAGATGTAAACTTAAAAAACATCAAAGGTCCTGCTCTTGCATTTTTAACAAAGGGTATGTTGGATAATTCACCGGGTGACACCATTAAGGTAAATATGAACCAGGGCGGAATCGCAAACTCTAGCATGAAACCAACCCAGAGTAACATTCTAGCAGCTAAATCACTATTACTGGCATTGGCTAACCCTAAAGGTGTCGAAAAGATGGGGGGCGCCTTTGTTACAGATGACGGGTCCATATTAGATGGACATCACCGTTGGTCCGCTACACTTATTGCCACGGGCGGCGCGGGCACACACAGCGAAGTGCACGTTGTAGGTGCCCCAGCCAATCAGATTATACCGGTGCTGACTACAATTGGCAACGCGCTGGGTCGCCAACAAAAGGGCCCATCGGACGACGAAGACAAATAAACTCAAACTAAACCCTTGACACTGAAGCTCCTGTAAGGTATACTTATAGGAGCTTCATACGTTAGGGGAAACAAATGAAACGAGTAATGATAATTGATGCGATGAACCTTTACCTGAGGAACTTCATCATCAACCCGAGCCTGTCAACGAACGGTGCTCCTCTCGGCGGCCTGAAGGGCTTCCTGGCTTCACTGCAGAAGTTGAGCCGCGAGATTAAACCGGACGCAATCCTGATCATCTGGGACGGCCCTGGCGGCTCTAGAAGGCGCCGGCAACAGAACGAAAACTACAAGGCTGGAAGAAAGCCCATCCGAGTCAACCGGCAAACCGACATGTCGGAAGAGCAATTGATCGCCAACCAAGCATGGCAGATGCTCCGACTAATGGAGTATCTCAATGAGCTGCCTGTGGTTCAGTATCGGTTCGATGAAGTAGAAGCCGATGATGTGATCGCATACGCGACACAAATTGAGCACTTCGCCGGCTGGCAAAAGGTGATCGTCTCTAGCGATAAGGATTTTCTCCAATTGTGCAACGATGAGACGGTCCTATTCAGACCAATTCAGAAGAAGGTTCACACCAAGTTAAATATCGTGGAAGATTTTGATATTCATCCTCGCAACTTCGCCATGGCAAGAGCTATTGCTGGTGACGCATCCGACAACCTTAAGGGTGTCCCACGGGCTGGGCTCAAAAGTATCGCAAAAAACTTAACTTTTTTTCGTGAAGACAAGGATGTGACATTACAGGAGATTTTTGATTTTTGTCTCCATATAGATTCCAAAGCCAAATTCTTCACCAACGTTTTGTCCCACAGAGATATAATTATAGAGAACTACAAGTTGATGCAACTTCACTCCCCAGCTCTCTCACTACAATGTAAGAACAAAGTTCATTACGCCATCGAAAATTTTGAATTTGACTACAACAAAACAGAAATTCTTCGTATGATGAATCAAGATGGCTTCGGCGTCTTTAATTGGGAAGATTTGCACGCGACAATGAACCGGATTTGTGTTGACAAATCGTTCCAGCAATGATAAGATAGGTGTGAAATGAGGGAAGCAATGAAAATTAACGGGGAAGCAGTCAATTTTGCGAAGTATGGCAAGTCCTTTCAGGAGAAGCTCTGCATGCTTATTCTGGACGACCGGGCCTTCGCAGATCAAATCGAAGAGGTACTAGACACCAACTTTCTGGAACTAAATTATCTCAAGTTGTTCTTAAACAAAATCTTTTCTTATCGAAAGAAGTATGAAGTTCACCCCTCTAGGGATATTATAAAGACTATTCTTCGCTCGGAACTCGACAACGAGAACGAGCTAACCGCCAAGCAAGTCCGAGAGTATTATGTCAGAAGTCAGGTTACTGCCGTTTCAGACGTTGAATATATTAAAGACACCTCTCTGGACTTCTGTAAGAAGCAGAATCTAAAGTCCGCCATGGTGAAGTCGATAGGGCTCCTGCAGTCCTCCTCGTTCGATGAGATATCACAAGTCATCAACGACTCTCTTAAGCTGGGATTAGATGGTGACGAGGGCTATGATTACAAGAAAGATTTTGAGGAACGATTTAAGCCACGCTTCCGTAATCCCGTTACAACCGGCTGGCCTCTTATTGACAACACATTTAAGGGCGGCTTAGGTCAAAAGGAATTGGGCGTTGTAGTCGCCCCGACGGGCGCAGGCAAGTCTATGGCTCTTGTCCACCTGGGAACGCAAGCCCTGAAGGAAGGTAAGACTGTTGTCCACTATACTTTAGAGCTTCAGGATACAGTGGTGGCATCCCGCTATGACTCTTGCCTGACGGGGATTCCATTAGGCAATCTTCCTTCTTTTAAAGAACAGATTTACGAAGAAGTTCAGGACATCGAAGGCAAACTTATTGTAAAAGAATACCCTACCAAGACTGCCTCTACCCAGACCCTTAAAAATCATCTAGAAAAGCTACGAATGAGGAACACTATAGTTGATATGATTATCGTTGACTACGGTGACCTCTTGCGTCCGGTGCGCTACCTTAAGGAAAAGAGGAATGAGCTTGAGTCCATTTACGAAGAACTCCGTGGACTCGCTCAAGAATACAACTGTCCTATTTGGACAGCCTCTCAAACCAACCGCGGCGGATTGAATGCTGAAGTTATCACGATGGAATCTATCAGCGAGGCATTTAATAAGTGCTTTGTCGCAGATTTCATCTTTAGCATTTCGCGAACAGTAGAAGATAAAAATAATAATGGCGGACGCATGTTTGTCGCGAAGAATCGGAATGGTCCGGACGGGATTGTGTTTCCTATCTTTATGGACACAGCAAACGTATGTATTAAGGTGCTTGAGCCCAGAGAAGAAGATGAGATTGCTGAGGTCAGCGCCAAGAAACAAAAAGAGAACCTGTATGAAAAATACAAGAACTTCAAAAAGCAAAATGGTGGAGGCACGTAACGATGTACACAGAAGAACAAGTTAAAGAAGCTACTCTAGAATATTTTGATGGGGATGACCTCGCTACGAATGTTTTTATGACCAAATATTGTCTGCGCGACAAGAAAGGTCGATTTGTCGAGAAGACCCCCGACGATATGCACAAGCGCATCGCCCAGGAGTTCTCTCGTATAGAAGAGAAGTTCGGTAAAGACTCTATTGGCTCCATCACGGAGGAAGAGATTTATTCTTACCTCAAGGGCTTCAAATATATTGTCCCACAAGGTTCACCCATGATGGGAATAGGAAATGATTATGTTAATGTATCTCTGTCTAACTGTGTTGTCGTCGACAACCCTACGGACTGTATTTCGTCCATTATGGACGCTGGCAAAGACCTTGCTAACTTATTTAAACGTCGCTGTGGTGCTGGGATTGATATTTCTGGTTTGCGTCCCGAGGGTGCTCCCGTTAACAACTCTGCTCGGACTACTACTGGGGCTTGGAGTTTTGCTGATTTTTATTCATACGTTTGTCGTATGATCGGACAGAATGGGAGGCGTGGTGCGTTGATGATTTCAATGGACGTCCGCCACCCTGACGTTGAAAGGTTCGTTACGATGAAGCACAACCTTGCTAGGGTTACTGGCGCCAACGTATCACTCAAGATAAGTGATAGCTTTATGAAAGCTGTAGAGAATAACGAATCATTTACATTACAGTTCCCGGTTGACGCAGAGCAACCAGAGTACAGCGCAGAGATTGATGCCGCCTCTCTATGGGATACCATTATTGAGTCAGCAACCAAGACAGCAGAACCAGGACTCCTGATGTGGGATAACATCACCAAGAACCTGCCGGCTCACGAATATGCGGACTTTAAAACACTTACGACGAACCCTTGCGGCGAAATACCCCTGTCTGCTTACGACAGCTGCCGCCTAATCTCCTTAAATCTCAAGCACTTAGTAAAGAACGCGTTCAAAAAGAATGCCACCTTTGATTTCGGCAAGTTAAAGCGAATCGCCGCAATAGGTATGCGCCTATCCGACGATCTAGTTGAACTTGAGCTTGAGAAACTAGAGAATATTCGCAACCACGCAGACACGGACGACGAGAGATCCCTATGGTCTAAGTTACATAAGGCCGCACACAATGGTCGCCGCACAGGGCTGGGCACCCACGGCTTAGCTGATGCGGTCGCTCGACTTGGACTTGCCTACGATAGCGAAGCCGCACTTAAAATAATAGACAAGATCTATGCCACAGTTAAGAATGCGGCATATGAGGAGAGTGTATACTTAGCACAGCAGCGAGGTGCGTTTCCTGTATTCTCCTGGCCACAGGAAAAAGAAAACTCATATCTGAAAGGGCTGTCAAAAAATCTTCTTAAAAAAATTGAGACTTTTGGACGTCGTAATATTTCTATTCTGACGAATGCCCCAACTGGCTCGGTAAGCATCATGTCCCAGACATCCTCAGGCCTTGAGCCGGTATTTAGGAACTCTTATATTCGCCGGCGCAAACTGTCGCACAACGAGCAGGACGCAAAAGCTGACTTTATCGATGAATTAGGCGACAGATGGGTTGAATATGAAGTATTCCACCACAACGCTCAGGAATGGTTAAACTTAAATGGATCGGGCACAAAGCTGCCCGATTACTTCGTGGAGAGCGATAATATTGATTGGACACGCAGAGTGTTGGTGCAAGCGGCAATCCAGAAGCACATTGACCACAGCATTAGCTCCACCATCAACCTTCCAAAAGGGACATCCCCCGAACTCGTGGGACAGCTCTATATGGACGGGTGGCGCCGAGGATTGAAGGGGCTCACAGTTTATGTGGAAGGCTCCCGCACCGGCGTCCTGGTGACCAAGAAAACCGAGAATACTGAGCAATTCCCACAACATACAGCACCCAAGCGCCCCATCGAACTGCCGTGTAATATCCACCATACCACTATCCACGGCGAAAAATGGGTTGTTATGGTCGGGATGATGGATGACAAGCCATACGAGGTTATGGGAGGACTATCAAATCTTATCGAGATTCCCAGAGATAAAGCCGAAGGTATACTAGTAAAGAACCCGCGCAAGACAATGAATTCTATTTATGACTTGAAGGTTGGGAAGAATGGCGAGACAGTTATAGTAAAGGATCTGGTCAAGGTTTTTGATAATCCTAATCAGAGTGGCTTTACTCGTATGATATCGCTCGGGTTACGCCACGGAGCCAATATTCAATATGTGGTGGAACAACTCCAGAAAGACCGGGACTCCGATATGTTTAGTTTT
>Ga0208010_1000614_pt1 | contig 12576 bp, 18 predicted proteins | sample 2_EtaG_FD_184074 | JGI IMG/M metagenome (GOLD analysis project Ga0208010, IMG submission 184074) | Marine viral communities from the Subarctic Pacific Ocean - 2_ETSP_OMZ_AT15125 metaG (SPAdes) (version 2) | ecosystem: Environmental > Aquatic > Marine > Oceanic | place: Pacific Ocean | collected... | reverse complement strand
CGTTCGATACAGACTGTATTCCTATCTGACCGGGGTGAACAACGTGACCAGCTTTAGCTTCGTCGATGAAATTTGAATTATTTACCTGAACCTTAACATTACCAGACGTACCATTGTTGATTAAGCCACTTAGACTGTCTCTTAAAATGATAGTGAATGGTCTGCCAGCAAGGTCTACAGCAGGCGTACGACTGAGATTGAGTGTGGCATTCGTTGCTCCATCGTCACCGCCGACTGCTCCACCAAACCTTTCAATACTCTTGAGTTCAATTTCTTCCCAAGTTTGTAAATTAATTGACATTCTATTGCTCCCTTATAATCTTTATAGGACTTCTCTAATAAATATGCCTAAGTTTTATTAACCGTCAGCGTCCACATAGGTTATGTTTATACTGCCACCTTCAAGCAAATGATTTGCTAAACGTGGATAGATTCTCTTGTAGGCATTGTTTGAATTACCAATGAATCCATCTTTACTTATGTTTTGAATAGATGAGTCACCCACCAGTAGACAACCGCTGGTGTGGTCATCTGTATTACCACAGTGAATCAACACATATTCAAAGTTGGGTACGTTACGAACCCACAACATACCCTTATGAAACTCATCACCATACTTCTCTAGGTATCGTTTATTAAAACCACCAACTGTTCTTAACTCCACCTTATAAGTTTCGGCAGGTATCCTTGTTTCGTGCATAACCTTTTCATCACGTTTCTCATCCTCTATAGTATAGGCAAGAAACTCTTTTTTACCCATAGCACTAATGTCAGAAAGCAAACCTAGTGTAGAGTCTGACTGTGATGAAAACCTAAACACTTCTAATAGAATAGTGTCTGATGGCATAATCTCAATATTACTCCCTTGTTCAAAGCTCACTCCTGTCATTTGTGCGTCTCCACAATTTTGTCTTTTAATTTTGTGGTTGAGTAACCATGTGATCTGCTTAAATACACAATATTCATACATTTAAAATATCCAGTGATTTCATTTTTTTTCTTTTGCTTGTAGTCATCACCCAAAAATCTTACGTCGGGATTAACAAGATTCAGTATATTTTCAAATTCTTTTTCTGTATTGTATACAACAATCTCGTCAATATACTTAATGGAATCCAAAACAATATAACGTTCACAAAGTGTGTTGACAGGTTTGTTTTTGCTTGGTCGTTCTGTTGTTGGGTCATCTTGTAATGCAACAATTAATTTACTACAATGTCGTTTTGCTTCTGAAAACCCTATAATATAACCGGGATGAATCAAATCATAACAGCCGGCAATAATACCTGTTGTCATATTCTATTACCTTTTTTTCTTTGTAACGATAAAAAATGTAACGAAGTTATATCTTATTTTCAACACTGCGTTTAATTTTTTCTGCAGAACGACCAAGAAAATAACTAGAATATACCACCATTAATAAGTTTTCATACACTGGCGAATAATATTCACTCACTGTGAAGCCACCTACGTTTCCGTCAAAAACACTTAATACAACAAACATACCAGTAAGGAACGCCAATGTCAACGGGCGCACGTTCTTAGGAAGCCAAGAATCTGACTTCATATCTGAATCCCACCTAGCTGTAACTTCTTTCTGTGCCTCTTGTTCAGCAGATACAAGTAGTTCCTGTATCTTTTGTTTTGCTTGAGCACGTTCTTCGCGGGAGGTATGCAATTCATCCACAATTCTCTCGACAGAAGGCAAAACCTTACTTACCAAACTTCCTATGCCGGATATATTCATTTTTTTCTCCTACTCTATTTTTATGCTTGAGTAACCATACTCGTCTTTGTCAATTGTGATAACATTGTCCACCACATCTTTCAAATGGTCGATGTGACTAATGATAATAACGTTATCAAACCTTGTCTTAAGATACTGAAGGAGTTGTGTGACAGAGCCAAGATATTCTGTATCCAATGTTCCAAAACCTTCATCTACAACAAACAAGTTACACATAGGCAACAATGATATGTTCGACAAAGCAGCACGCACAGCCAGTGCTGTCAATGTCTTTTCCATACCGGAGCCTAGTTCTATCTTACGTTTACCGTTACCGTCGTCTATAAATATATGCAACAACTGCTCTTCAGCATCAACTTCTAGTTGTACATCAAAATTATCTACGTTAGCAAGTATCTTACCGATTTCTGTATTAACAATGGGAACAACCTTGTCCATAATCATCAACGGGATACCATTGTTGGACAAAGCCTTTGCTAACAGAGTGTTGACACGATATTTATCCTCAATCTTCTTAATGTTGTCTGTAATTTCGGATAACTCAATCAATTTTTGATTTACTTGGCCATATTCAACATTCTTGTCGGAGATACTAGAATCTATTTCGTTCTTAATGTATAACTCGTCATTTTCGACTTCAACCTTCAACGAATCAATTTCTTCACGGACTTTTTCGTTAAACTCAATCGAAAACTGATCTTTTTTGTAACTTTCTATGTTAGTCTCAATGATTGCAATCTTATCGTTGTTTATTTTAATACAACGCTCGTGATTTTTAATATTGTACTCATTTGCATGAGAAATACTTTCATTTCGTCGTAACATCTCCTTAACCTTCTTCAGTTCTTTAAGATTAGGTTTATCATCGACATATCTGTCCATATACCCTCTGACTTCACCAATTTTATCTTCAATCTGAATCAAATCGGTTTCAATTGTGGGTATAGCTTCCTTGGCAACGTGTGCATCAGACAAAAACGTACACTTGTTACACTGGTCTGACGTTTTGAACCAATCATGGGTGTCTAGAATATCTAAATCTCTTTTTCTATCGTCCATATTCTGATTCAATAAGTTTTGGTGACCCTTAAGACGAGCTTCTTCTTCTCTTTTCTCTCCCCACTCTTCAATTCGAGTAGCAAGCACCTCTTCATCTTCGTAATCATCAAGTTTTGTTGTTAGTCTTTCTGTTTCTTCAGCAAATTCTATTAGGCTGGCCGACAGAAAATTCTTAGTCTCTTCGTTAGATTTGTTATCTTTGTGTAATTCTTCTAACTCTTGTTCCAAATCTTCTTTGCTTAATTCTTTACCATCTATACTCTTTAGCTGAGAAGTGAGTTGGGTAATTTTGGCAATCTTTTCTTTTACTTTGTTGTATCGTTCTTCTCGTTCGGCACCCAACTTATCTAACTCGGTTTGTAACTCAACCTCTCTATCTTCATACTCTCTATTGATAGCATTGTAGTCGTGAGTATTATATACCGCTAAAGATTTCTTAATGGCTAAATTTTCTTCCTTCAACATTCTATACAACGAATCAATAATATCTAGACCTAGAAATTTTGACAACAACTCTTTTCTATTCGATTGGTTGTAGTCAATGAAACTAGTAGCATCAAACTGCTGACTGAATGTGGTCATCGTGTGTTCTTCATAAGTGCCTAACATACCACGAATAAATTTCTCAGTAGCATTTGTGTTATTCTTACCCATCAAATTTACTTCTTCACCATTCAGTAGTTGAAAGATTTGGATAGTATTCTTGGCACGGTTGGGATCTTTTTTTGTACGTTTAATCTCTCTACGTATCACATACTTTTTGGCATCTAACGAGAAGAATACTTCAATCGAAGCCTTGTCTTTGTTTTGATTGATAACATCGACAATGGTTCCTCTAGATGCTCTGCTTGAAGTGTTAAAGAAAGCCGTAAGGATTGTGGCAAGCATACTACTCTTACCATAAGCGTTTGGTGAAAACACACCAGTGATACCGTTCATACTCGCAAAATTGACTTCGTTATCCTCACCATATGAAAACATATTGGAGAAACGAATACTCTCAATCGTCCAATGACGATCCTTAGTGAGTTCCGTTTCATTTGAGACTACGGATGTGTATAATTCCTTATGGACCGTCATGGCGTCTTTCACATCGTCAGCAGCGATTGTAGGATACATTGTGAAGTATTCTTCCAACAATTTCTGTTGAACCTTTACATCAGTTACGTCATCGACTTCAACGGTCGTAACTCCACTAATGCGTTCACTCTTTTGTGCATCGACTTCAATAGAAAGATACAACGGTTCATACTTATCAGTAATGTGTGACTCAATGAATTTGATCTTCGTCAAGTCATAACAATCGTGATTGAGTAACACTCTGATATACGGTTTGGGTGGCAACTCGTAATTGGTTTCTGCCAGCTTATCAATGTCAGCAGTATCAATTGAGATAGTTCTATATCCGTAATCGTTCTCTATCTTAACAAACTCATACGTTCTGTTTTTTATATCCCAAAGAAGATAACCTTTGTCGTGAGACTCACCAAAATTTTGTTGGCATAGACTTCCACTGTAAGACACAATGGGTTTTGTTCTACGTCCCTTACGACTAGTCTCATACTGTTGTAGGTCTTGCTGAGAGTGGATGTCACCGAGCATGGCGATGTCGTAACCGTCAAACATATCCACAGTGTAACGACTCTCCAGAAAGAAGTTAGGATTAACCTCAGACCTATTTACAGGGCCGTGGAACAAGGCAACATACGTCTGTCCTTCCTTGCGTGTTGGGTGTGACGGAAAACTCTTTTCGTCGTTGAAATCAAAAACACCAAACGTAATGTTTTCTACTTCCTCTAAACCACCCTTGTCAAGTAGTATAACATTCTCATTATCCGTAAGACCTAACACAGCAGACACAGCATCCATCCTACCCTTCTGAGCAACGATGGTATCATGGTTACCAATGATTACATATACCGGTGCAATCTTAGAGATACGCTCGAAGAAATCCCCAGCCATTTTAATAGCTTCAGGAGATAGATGATTCTTGGAATGAAAAATGTCGCCAGCAACAACAATGATATCCGGCTTTTTGTTTCGTAAATCTTTTACTAGGTTTCTAAATACGTGTCTATATTCTTTGTGTCGGTGTCTCAGACGCACGTGGAGGTCAGCTAGGTGTGCGATTTTCTCAATCATGCATTCCCCAACTCATCTTTATACACAACTCTAAAAACCATATTATTTTCCTTACAATATTTTTCTGCCGCTTCACACTTGAGTTTGAAAGTTTCTTTCTCTCTAACCCATCCCTTTACTTCTTCCAAAAATATTCCCTCTTTTGTTTCTACCAAAAAATCTGGAATGTATATGTGACTACCGTAATATCTGTTATATAACCAACCTTGAAATAACTTGACTAGTAATGTCATAGTCAACTTGATGTTCTTTTACATACCGGGAAAAATCTTCTGTTCCCATTTCAGATATATCTCTTGTCTCACTACCCCAATCAATATAGGATACGTGGTCATTATACATAACGATATTCTCAATAGATTTAAACATCTTTTTGTTTGCATCAGAATCCAAAGCAAATACCACTGGTGTCTGATGATGAACAATCTTCTTATAGAGTTTTGAATTACTTGTTAACGTTGACCCCAAAATAGGAACAGCGTTTTGTTTACAAGTGATGTAATCAAACACACCCTCAACCAAATACAATGGTTCATTCCACTTGATCATATGTTCGTTGAAAATGATTTCTATCTTTGGGTTACCAGAGTTTTGATATTTGAATGTAGACTCAGAGTCAGCAGATCTAGTAACATAGTAATTTAATTCTTCGTTTCCGTCATACGATGGAAAAAGAATTTTGTTTTCTACTATGCTGAAATGAATCTTGTATTTGATAAAATCTTCGTCGGACAAACCACGACCATACAAATAGTTCACTACCTCACCAAACATAATCTTATGCTTGTTAACAAACAAGTTGTGATACTTGGGCGGCAACTCTATCTTCTTTTCTTCAACAACCTCCACCTTATTTGAATCACCAAACAAGTTATCTAGATCGGTTGCTTTATTTTTTACTCCACCTAATTTCTTTGCTTCATTCTTAAAACCATTCTTCCACAAAAAGTTAGCAATGTTATTACCACGTTCATCACAAATCCAACAATGGTATTTCAGGTTCCTAACATTCACGGCTAACTTTTGTTTTCTATGTCTACAACTTGGACAATAAAACTGGGCGTTACCCGTGTTGTCCATACGTGTGTGTGTTCCTAAAGACGTACGTAATACCTCTAAGACATAGGTTTCATTCATTAGACTCACTCTCTTTCAACATAGCGGTAGCAACGACAACAGAATCGGCCATGTCATAACTTTTTTTATCATAGCGTATAACATCTCGTTTCATCTTCGGCCAAACAATATTCTCATGTCTGATCTTAATGATACCAAACACTACTTCTTTTGAATCATCACCCCTGTTGACTTTAATGTCTGCTAAGTTTCTAGCTCTACGGACATTTAACAAAGAAGGGTATACATTGAATATACGAAAACATTGATACTGTGTCAAGATGTTTATGAAGAATAGTTTTGAAATCGTTTTGATAGACGACCTACCTCCAGCAAACTTCGACACACATTCTTCAATTGCTACATCTGTTATGTCATACTTGTTTTGAATTTCTTTTAGTTGTTCGTATACATACTCAGCCTTATCAATCATAAGATCAATCTTACTGAGATCCCAATAATTACAATCCAAAACTTCAAACTCATCAGTCATAACTGTGTAACCAATTATACGTGTGCTAACATCTAGTCCTAGTATAATCATTTAGATTTAGATTTCGTTTCAATAGCTATATTTTCTCCCAATGCTTTCGGTGGTTTTTGTGAAGGCACATCCCGAGCATTTTCTGGAATAGGAAAAGCTAGGGTTCGGCCAGAATCAGTTCCAGTTGCCAGTTTTTTTGGTTCATTTTTTACATTGTCAACAAACCTTTCAGGCGCAACTCCTTCTTTGTCCAGCAAGGTTTGAATATCACTCACTGTAATTGATTGGTTGGAATTAGCATCCATGTCCATTAACTTTTGTGAGGCCGTAACCATCTTGATAATATTTTCTGTTGCCTTATGAGCTGAATCTAAATACCCTTGTGGGTGTTGACCACTCATATACAAATCCTCACCAGATGTAATCATACCATCATACTTCCTGAATGTCTGGAGAGCAATATCTCTTTCCTCTATTGAGTTAGAAAAGATCAATTGAAATATTTCATCAAGTGTTTTGCCTTCAAACAACTTAATGGTTTTCAGTTTTTCTAATCCTGTTTGTTCTTCTTTATTTTCTTCTTCGTCCATTACTTATTCCTATACTTCTTCGCCCAAGATATTGAATGATAGATCTGGATTCAAACTCTTAAGAAAAGGTTGTAACTCTGTTAACACTTCAACAAATTTCATCACAGTGGGATCATCAGCGTATATTTCTTTAGCTAACAAATCTTCAATTGTTACTGATAAATTGTTAAGTTCTTCGTGAATGTTTTCATGTATCTCTTCATAGTTTTGATTGAGAGTGATGCTCTGGTTTAAAGCAAAACCAAGAGCACCACATCCAACCAATAACAAAGCACACAATATGTATAAAATCAATTCCATCTATTCCCTTCAATCTGGCAACTCAATGCTCGAGCCATTGTAGTTATAACACTCTAATACTCGTTTAACGATTCCACTTCTAACCACATCCTCTTTATCAAACTGCATGAAGTCCACACCCTCTACATCCCTCAGTCTAACCCATGCATCCCAAAAACCACTCTTTCGGTAATCCTCTTTATATTTGTCACACTGAGTTAGGTCACCCTGCATAATCAATTTTGTTGTGTCACCTATTCTTGTGATCAACGTTTTAATTTGTAGTGGTGATACGTTTTGTGCTTCGTCTAGTATAACATACATATCTTCTAGATTTACACCACGTAGATGATTAATCACACGAAATTCTATTTTATTTTCGTCAATAAACTTCTTGGCATAATCTTTACCTATCAACTTATTGAGAATGAAGAAGGCACTATCATTATAAAGTTCAATCTTATCCATCAATGTGCCGGGTAAGAATCCTAACGAATCCTCCTTGCCTACATCAACAGTAGGATTAATGATACATATTTTTTTATAATGGTTCCCTCTCCTTAAAACATCCTCTAAAGCTTTATACATACTAATGTATGTTTTACCTGTACCGGCCATGCCGTGACACATAACAATATTAATGTTATACCCTTCTATAATGTCGTGATAAAGTTTCTGGTTGTCGGTTAAAAATTCAATTGGTGTTAAAAGTTTAGGAGTAGTAGCCAACGTAAATCTCCTGCGTTAGAGTTAGAAAAACCTGTAAGTATTAATCTTCAAAATTAGCGAGCCATAAGGTCAATTCATCACGTTCGTGATTATGATCAAACTGCTCGTAAACCATGTTATCAAATCTTTCAAGTTCTCTATAATCTCTTGGCTTTGTGTAACCTATTAGTTTATCACAATGACAAACATGACATCGTTTTCTACCACAATCTAACGGATGTCTACTATTCCAATTGTTGATGTCATTGAAACTTTCAATACCTATCTTTCTTGCAAACTTCCTTCTTTGTAATCTTTTGTTTCTATCTTTTACAGAATGATATCTTCTCATAAACCCTCTCCCAAGGTTACACTATAAATATCAGCTCAACTTCCAAGATTATAAAACAATGTCTTACCTTCTAACAACTCAGTGTTTTCTACAACAAATCTCCACGATTTTTTATCCCAGTACTTATGGGTTGGGAATGGTGTTTCAAAATCTGACATCTCATCATAGAACTCAAACTCAGATGGATGGACACTAATTCGTTCATCATTTTCTAACCCAAACTTCTTCAGCTTCCTCAGAACGGTCTTCTCCTTCGACGTAGACGGTAGGTATATATTCCTACCGGGAAACCCTTGGCACATGCCAAGACACGTTACCGGCGTTCCAGCACACACCACAAGGTTATCGTAGTCATCATACTGAGCGAGTGTGCTTCTCCAATGTTCGTGGTACACTGGATGGTCGAAACCGTATGGGATATACTGGTATCCTTTTGCTTCAGCTTCTTTCTTCATCCACGACAACACGATGCTGTTAACGTTTGCTCGAAGCGGAACAGACTCTGCCCCAAACGATTCCCATTGGTCCCTCAAGTCTGTGGGATAGTTCTTACTGTTAGGATAAGCAATCTTGATTTCATACCCGGCAGCCTTACCAAGTTGAGAGAGTGCCCAACCAGAATAGCTAACACGGATACATAACTGAATGATTGGGACGTTCTTGTCTAACTCACCACTGGTCAAAATCTTTTCGATTGCTGTTAACTTTGCCCACGGTGGTAACTCAACTCCATCACCTTGTAGGTCATCGCGTTTAACGTGAATCGTTTTACCATTTACTTCGTATTGTTCTATGGGTGTGTCGTATCGGATTTGCGCATCTTTTTTCTTTGATTTCTTTTCAATCGGAATAAAATAACGGCAATTGATAAAAAATATCAACTGCCGTTATACCTAAATTAATTATTACCAAGTCGTGCTTACAACAAAGTAAGTAGTCTCGGAATCTGGATTATAAATAAGAGAAGCGCCATAATCATCATTGCTCACAGAAAGAGCCGTATTGACCAAAGTAAAATCTCCATCTACAGTATAGGCACCATTGCCAGCGCCAACAGTAAGGTCAAACTCACCAAGCTCAGTACCAAGCTCAACGTAAGTATCATCCTTAACCCTGTCACCATTAACAAATCTACCTAAAAGCAGATCCACGGCAGCATAAGAAGTAGAAAAAGCCACTTCAACTTCGTGGGTATCACTCTCTAGCAGCGGGTCGCCAAAAGTGTAAGAAGTAATATCGACTGTACCGTACTCACCAACGGGCTGAGAAACAATAAAGTCATATTCGGTATCGCCACCAGCGGCAGTAATGGGGATTGATCCCCATACAGCAACACTAGTTGTGCCAAATTTGGTTGCCACAGGCACTGTGACTTGAGGCTGAACCGATATTGAACTAGTACCAGCAGTACCTCTCCATACTTGTCTACTAAAAACTGAAACCTCCGTATCTACCTCGGCAAATACTGTTGTTCCGGTAGTAAGCAACATAGCAGAAGCCATTATTGCCATAACAAACTTTCTCATATATCTCTTCTCCTTTTGAATGGATATAAGGTTATACCTTTCTTCGAACCAATCTTCTTACAAGAGTGGACCTTACAAAACTTCCCTTTTGTTTTGTGGTGTAGTTCCTTCCCACATTCTTCACAGTGCTTCATTGCTGATCTCATAAAAAAAAAGAGCATAGTAGTGAACCCCAAATAGACTATGCGCCCTTTGGCTACTATGCTCTCATGCTTGTTGATCTATTTGGGGTTCAATATAAATATCACTCAAGATCTCTTTTGATAGCGAGGGCGACAACTATTGAATCCGCAATATCATAACATCGTTTATCCAGTTTGGCTTTTGTCTTCATCTGAGGCCAGGTGATTGTAGGGTATAATCTCATGACTTCTTGAAGCACAAATTCCTTTGTGTTTGTCTTATCACCTCTTGGCTTCTTTATACTAGCAAGATTTCTAGCCCTCAACACGTTAAGGTGTACTGGAGGTGTTTCCCAGGTATGCGAACATATGAAAGTTGCAAGGGCGTTGAATCTTGCCAGAGCGATGATCGTTTTAATAGAAGAGCTACCAGTTTGAAACTTGGCAAGGATGTCTTCTATACCAATGTGATCAATCGCATCATACTCTTCTTTCAAGCCATTTACGTGACCTGAAAAGATGTTTGCTTTATCTACATAGCCAGCGCCTTTGGATGTATCCCAAAAGCCACACTTCAGAATTTTTTCGTCTTCATCTATCAAACAGTAACCAGTTGAATTGGTGCTGATGTCCAAACCTAAGTACTTCTTCATATACACCTATTTTCTATCTCAAGCGCTCCGCATTGCATTGAGTTCAGAGGTAATTTCACCTATAGTATCCATTACCTTATCTAGATCTTTACCTAATTTACAATCAATCAATCTTACCGACTTTTTTACTAGCTTTGCCCATCTAACCAAGCTGTAAAAATATCTGCTTTACTTACTTCATTTAGTTTCATTAGCTATATTTCCTTTCAAACTCTTTAGGATCTCTGAATGTGCCACCTCGCTTAACGGTGGTGCCATTGGTAGTTAATTCTACTTCCATTCTACCACCTAACGAAGTTGCCATATCGGCCACGGCCTCAATAGCTGATGGTGATACCTTAGAGGGATGAAATTCCATATCTATATTGCGGCTGCTAGAAACTACTATTCTGATTGCGCCTTGTTGAAATGCTTTTAGATACGCGGGGGCCACATCGTCATCCTCGTCGTCAAATGACAATCCAGTATAACCCATCTGATTTAGATATTCAATATGACTTCCAACCTTTATGATCTCACCTCCACCATCAACCCAATGTGGGCCGGACTTGATAGTGGTTTCGGTAATCATACGGAGGACTTCACAAAGCTTCATTAGCCATTTCCTATTTCTTTGCCAAACGTGCCAGGGACGATTTTATCATCATTTATAATTTCATCTTCAGCCAATTTCTTTTGCTCTGCTACCTCTTCTGCTTTTTCCTGGGCCTCTTCTTCCATCTGAGCGATACGATTAAATCTCTTAGGTCCTACGCCTTTTGAATCGAGAAGCTCATGGAGATCCTCAACCTTATAGTTCTCTTCCTTATCACCGCTACTCTGATTGACTAGATCGAGGCACTGCTTAGCGGCCTGGATCATTCGGATCATACTGTCCGTAGACTCCTGTGCGATCTTGATATACTTGTCTGGCTTATCACCAAGCATAAACAAGTCATCCGATTCCTTGATCATTTCTCTAAAGTCTCTAAAGGCACTCAAGGATTCATTCCTCTCTTCCAGTGCGTGCTCGAATACTGTCTCCAGCACATCAGCGAGGGTAGTCCCCTTAAAGATCTCTATTTCTTGTAGCTGTTCAAAATCCATTCTGATTCTCTACGTTTTCTGCTGATGAAGTTTATCTGCCCATCCCAAACTTGCCACCACGCTCATCCCACATCTCTTGGTCATCCTTATCACCGGCCTTCATAAGACTACTTAGCGAACCAATAGTTTTCTGGATCTTGGCAAGATCAGCTGCCTTTTCCCTGTAACGATTATCCTTCTTTACAAAGAGCATCACCTTACTAATATCGTTTTCGATACCATCAAGGACTTCAGCAGCATCACCGGGATCTGTTACCTTCGTAATTCTTGCTTCATTAAGTTTCATCTATTCTCTCTATTGGGTTTTCAATCTGTCGTCTATTATTTCTTCATTGTCATCTTCGACCTGAGCATAACCTTCAAGGACTTCCGCTTCATCAGCTACTGGAATAGCAATGAATGGCATATCTTCTTCATCAAGCTCAGCCAGGAACCTTCTTACTATATCCACCATGCTCATGAGGTTCCTTACTACCTGATCATTTGAATAGATTTCCTTGTTCAAGACATCCCCACATGCACCAGCCAAACTGGTGAGATACGCATGAATCTTATCATAAGTATCCAGCTGTGTTGAATACAGTCTCCACAGCCTAAGTGTGAACCAACTAAGGCCACCTAACAATAGAACGAGTACTCCTATAATCCACTCCATATTTCACCTTTCATGACATACTAAACAGGGGACGATACAGTAATAAATATCGTCCCA
>Ga0208010_1000603_pt1 | contig 12670 bp, 17 predicted proteins | sample 2_EtaG_FD_184074 | JGI IMG/M metagenome (GOLD analysis project Ga0208010, IMG submission 184074) | Marine viral communities from the Subarctic Pacific Ocean - 2_ETSP_OMZ_AT15125 metaG (SPAdes) (version 2) | ecosystem: Environmental > Aquatic > Marine > Oceanic | place: Pacific Ocean | collected... | reverse complement strand
TTGGAAAGACATTGGAACATCTGATGTTAGAATACAATTACAAGTAACTGATGGCGGTGGAGATGCAAGTGCAGGTACTGCAACGTTTACAGTTAATTATTTACAAAATAATAACTTAAGCTAATAAAATAATTTTGTGAGCTCCTTCGGGAGCTTACAATTAAGGATAAAAAAATATGTCAAGTTTTACAAGTGATCAAACAACCATTAACATGGCTACAGTAGGAGCGGATACTCTTGCAAGAACAGGTAGGGTTAGAGTTACATCTCTTCAGGGTGAAGGTATTGCGGCATCTACAATTATTTTATATGATTCTGCAGATGCATCGGCACCTGGTTCAGCGGTGGCTACTTATAATTATAATACTGAGGGATTATCAGTTTATATTCCAGGTTCAGGAATTTTATTTAAAAATGGAATAGTTTATAATCTAGCAGGAGCAGCTGGAAGCGTTACGGTAACTGTTACTGGCGCATAGGAGGTCTTGTGGCTTTTTCAGGGACTCAAACATTTGAGAGTACTTTCTCAATAGATGATATTATTACAGAAGCTTTTGAAAGATTAGGTTTTTTTGATTACACAGGTAATGATTTAAGATCTGCGAGAAGATCTTTAAATATAATGTTTCAAGAGTGGCAGAATAGAGGTGCACACTTTTGGGAAGTAGCAGAAAATACTTTTACTTTAGTTGCCGATCAAGCAACTTACACTATGTATAGAGGAACAGGTGATGGTTCTTCTGATGCAACGGCTGTTTATGGTGCATCTGATATTCTTGAAGCTAGTTATAGAACAACAGATAATGTGGACACTCCACTTGCAAAAGTAAGTAGATCTCAATATTCTGCTTTTTCAAATAAAACAGCAACAGGGCAACCTTCCCAATATTGGGTTCAAAGATTTATAAATAGAGTTAGCTTAACTTTATATCTAACACCAGGTACTTCTCAAGCTGGAGATTATATTCATTATTATTATTTAAAAAGAATTCAAGATGCAGGGGCCTATACAAATGAAGCAGATATAGTTAATAGATTTGTGCCTGCAATGTGTGCCGGCTTAGCTTATTACATGGCGCAGAAAAAAGCTCCTCAAAGAGTACAAGAAATGAAATTATTATATGAGGATGAATTTAACAGAGCATTACAGGAGGATGGATCAGAGACTAGTACGTATATTACACCAAAAACTTATTATCCAAATATATAATGGCAAAATTTGCAAAAGGAACACACGCATTAGCAATTTCAGATAGAAGTGGATTAGCATTCCCCTGGAAAGAAATGGTTACAGAATGGAATGGTGCATTTGTTCATTATTCTGAATATGAACGTAAACAACCACAACTTAATCCAAAACCATTTGTGGCTGATCCTCAAGGTTTAGAAAAAGCAAGACCTCAAAAATTTAGTTTAAAGAGTGGAGGTGGTGGAGGAATTATTGCAAATTTAACTTTGCCCGGCGATTTTGCTTATGGAAGTACTGGTATGATACCTGAGGATGGATCAAAAATTAATAATAAAAGACAGGCTTTAACAACTTTAGGCAACGTAACCGTGAATATAACATAATGACATACGCTGAATTAGTAACAAAAATTAGGAATTATACAGAAGTTGATTCAAATGTTTTGACTTCAACTATTATAGATGACTTCATTTTAGATGCAGAATTTAGAATTTTAAGAGAAGTTGATATGGACAGTAATAGAAGATTTAAAATAGCTAATCTAGTGGCTTCTGATAGATATATAGATACTCCAGATAACTGCCTAATAATTAGATCAGCTCAAATTATAGATTCTGATGGAGTTGCTTCAGCAGATAATAGACAGTTTTTACAATATAGAGACACTAATTTTATGTCCGAGTTTAATCCTACAAATTCGACAGGGGTGCCTAAATATTATAGTTGGTGGGATAATAATACTATAGTTCTGGCTCCAGCCCCAGATGCTACCTATGAAATTCAGTTAAATTTTATCTTGAAAGACCCTGGATTATCTAGTACAAATACTACAACATATTTAAGTTTAAATTTTCCCAATGGACTTTTGTATGCATGCCTAGTTGAGGCTTTTAGTTTTTTAAAAGGGCCCCAAGACCTCTTGCAATTATACGAACAAAGGTATAAACAAGTGGTAGAAGGCTTCTCAATAGAACAAATGGGAAGAAGAAGACGAGATGAATATCAGAGTGGTGTTCCTCGTATAGGAAAATAAGTTAAGGAGACAAACTATGGCAATAACACAGGCAATTTGTAATTCGTTCAAAAAGCAGCTATTGGAAGCAGACATGAATTTTAAGTCATCTGGTGGCGATAACTTTAAGCTAGCTCTTTATTCTTCAACAGCAACTCTAACATCTACAACTACTGCTTATTCAGCTACTTCTGAAGTATCAAATAGTGGACAGTATGCAGCAGGTGGTGGTGCGTTAGTCAACAACGGTACTTCAATTTCAGCTGGAGTGGCTAGATGCGATTTCGCAGATAGATCTTTTACTGGTGTAACTCTAACAGCTAGAGGTGCTTTAATTTATAACACATCTTCTGATACAACTAATGCATCAGTTTGTGTTTTAGATTTTGGAGCAGATAAAACAGCTACTTCAGGTACGTTTACAGTACAATTCCCAGCGCCTACATCTACGGCAGCAATACTTAGAGTATCGGGTTAATAGGAAGGTAACTTCCTATGGCCAATACTTGGGGTGCGCAGACTTGGGGCAGTAATCAATGGAATGATCTCGGTAACGCAATTGTATTGCTTACTGGGCAATCTTTAACTTGTTCATTAGGTAATGAAAGTATTGAAGGAAATTCTAATGTTACTGTATCTACAAATTTATTATCAGCAGCTACTTCTAGTTCAACAGTAACTGGAACCACTACAGGGTATGTAACAGGTCAGGCCTTAACTGTAGCATTATCAAATGTTGATGCAGAACCAGATGCAATGGTATCTGGAAATCAAATTAGTTTAGCTTTAGGTTCTGTAACAGCCTATCATGAAATGGGTTGGGGCAGAGATACCTGGGGTTCGAATGCTTGGGGTGAATATGGTGACGCTGTAGTAACTGGTCAAGCTTTAACTGTCGCTGTAGGAAGCGTCGCAAGTATAACAGCAGGTGCAAATGTTTCTGTAACTGGGAATGAAATAGTTGCGGCTTCAGGTTCTGTAACAGCAACTGGAACTACAGTTGCATATCTAGATAATACTAATTTATTAATAACAAGTGCTTTAGGAACCGCAGATGCGGGACCTGATGCAATGTTAACTGGTAATCAAGCAACAGTTTCTGTAGGCAATGTTGAAGCATATAATTTAGAAGGTTGGGGCAGATATTTCTGGGGCCAATATGAATGGGGTGCTACTGGAGAGTGGGACACTGCAAGTGTAACAGGTCAAGCTTTAACTGCATCATTAGGTAATGAAAGTATAACAGGAAATGCCAATGTTACTTTAACTGGTAATGCAATAACTACTGCTTTAGGAACTTTAGATCCAGAGCCGGATGCAATGGCTACTGGCCAGGGTTTTACTGTCTATGTTGGTAGTGTAACCACAGTAGCAGATGCAAATGTTTCGGTAACAGGTGAAGTAATGAGCGTCGCCGTAGGAACCGCTACTTTAGATGCAAATTCACTTATTGATGTTACGGGTTTTGCTTTAACTACTACTTTAGGTAATGAAGATACTGATGCAAACGCAAGAGTATATCCAACAGGAAATGGGTTGACTATGTCTTTAGGATCAGGTACTACTCTTATTTGGAGTGAAGTAGATACTGGCTCAGCGCCATTAGATCCCCCTGGATGGTGGGATGTTGCTGCATAATGGATTTGACATAAATCGATTTATTTAATAATATGAACATATAAGGAATTAAAAAATGGCGAACGCTACATCAGATAATCTAAAACTGACAGTCCAAGCAACCGGTGAAAACTCCGGAACTTGGGGATCAATTACAAATACAAACTTATTAATTCTAGAACAAGCAATTGGAGGTTACGACGCATTTAATGTAACGAATTCAAGTAGAGCATTAACTTTCTCCAATGGTGTAGTTTCTAATGGAAAAAACGAAATAATAAAATTAACTGGAACCTTAGCAGCAAATGTTAATGTTACCATTCCTGATTCAATTGAAAAATCATATACAGTTTGGGATGGATGTGATCATGCAGATTACACTTTAACATTTAAAACTACTTCAGGTACAGGAATTCTTTTATGTGAAGGTCATACTTATCAATTATGGTCTGACGGAACAAATATTTATAAAGGATCAGAACAAAAAGTATGGAGAGCAGTCACTGCAGCAGAAACAATTCAATCAGGTGCTCAAATTTTAGTAAATACAAGTGGGGGAGCGGTTACCGTTACCTTACCTGCTTCTCCAAGTACAGGGGATGAAGCTACTTTTATTGATCAAGGATATGATTTTGATAGTAATGCTTTAACAGTAGGAAGAAATAGTTCCAACATAGCTAATGCAGGAACAGATCTTGTAGTTAATACTCAAGGAGCTGGTTTTAAATTAGTTTACTCTGGAGATGCTACCACAGGGTGGACATACACAGAGAAATAGGAGATAATATATTATGTCAAATTATGAAGCTACAAAATACGATTATACAGGTGCCAATCTTACCGGCATTGAAGGAATTCCAACGGGATGTATTATTCCTTGGTCTGATACTTCTATTCCAACTGGTTTCTTAGAATGTGATGGTCAATCAGTATCTAGAACAACTTATGCAGCATTATTTGCAATTATTTCAACTACTTATGGTTCGGCGGATGGTTCATCTTTCAATGTACCAGACTTAGGTGATAATGTAGCAGTTGGTAGATCAGGAACTAAAACAATAGCTACAACAGGTGGAGCAAACACAGTTACTGCAACAGGAAGTGTTGGAGGCTCAACGGCGGCTCATACATTAAGCGAATCTGAATTGGCTGCTCACTCACATTCTATACCAAATTTGTTTGTAAATCATGCAATACCGAGAAATCATAATATAGGAGATGGATCTCATGCCTACTGGTCTACTCCAAGTACCACCAGTGCTGGTTCGGATTCAGGGCACTCTCATAATATGAGTGCAAATTTTTCGGGAGACGCAACTTCAGTTGTTCAACCGTATTTAGCAATATTATATCTTATTAAAACTTAAGGAGAAAAATGGCAACTAACGCAACATGGACTGTAATATTCCCCGACAAGAGAATTAATAAAGGGGGAGCATCTTCTTATACAATAGATGATGATGCATTTTGGAATGATCCAAAATTTTCAAACATCTGGGCGATCCAATATGGAACAAGTAATACAAGCGAAGAAGTAGAATACAGAGACACAACTTCTCATACTTCTTATGCTGACGCTTCTTTGGGTGATTTTAACGAGTTTATTACTAGGTATGACGCAGCGCATTTAGCTCAACTACAAGCTGACTGGGACAATGATAACGTTGAGGGTGAAACTGAAGCTGAAAAAATTACAAGATTAGGTGCAAGACCTACTTCATACTCATCTTAAACACATCCAAAAAATTAGCTATCTAAACATATGAAAGACCATTTTCCTGTGTGTACTAAATACTTATTGGATTAATATGTATGTATGGTGGATTTGCTTAATAACATCCAAGAAGTTATAATATATTTTTCACCTTTTAATGGTGGATTTCCTCTATGAAGATAAGGAAAAGCTGCGGGGAAAATAACAATTCTCCCTGCTTTAGGTTGTACTCTTGTTGAGTAATGTAAAAATTCTGTTTCTCCACCTTCCTTAACATCATTTAAATATATAACAAAAGTAAAAGCTCTAGCCGTATTTAATAACCCCACCGAGTGTTCTATATGCCATCTGTGATAGCCTTGGGTCGGTAAAGTTTTTTGAATTTTAATGCTAGTATAGTTAAAGTCAATGTTAGGATAGGCGGCGCCGGCACCTGTATTTTTAGTGTAGTGCTTAAAAGCCATATCAAAGTTATAAAACATAATTTTACACTCCTCCCACCATACTTCCATATTACCACCATTCATAAAATATTGATCATCTTGTTTATATGTAATATCAGCATTTTCAAATTTAATTCTATTAAATGTATTTCTAAATTTAGACTCTTGTTCAAATAATTTAATTGCTTTATCACATTCTTCTTTAGTTATATAATTATCATAAACTCCAAGAAAATTTTTATCTATGGTTGCTGTTTTTTGTGGTGCTTTTATTATTGGAACAATTCCTAGTCCAGGATCAATTCCTTCTTTATATTTTTCTGAATCGCTCCCATATCGTTGAGTACCATATGATTGAGTATTTTTAGGGGATTTTTTCTCGTTTAGGGAATCTTTACTTATAACATTTGAAGCAGTTTTCCCAACTTCGTCTGCTATTTTTTCTTCTATTTTATGCATTATACTTCCTTCTTTTTTATTTTTTAAGTTTTACACTTTTTATCTATCATATATTCTGTTATATTCAAGCTTTCATTATATACATAACTCATATATAAGATACATTATATGTTACAACAACTCAAAATTGTCCCAGGATTTAATAAACAAGCCACCGAATCTGGCGCAGAAGGCCAGTGGACTGATGGTGACAATGTAAGATTTAGATATGGCTTACCCGAAAAAATAGGGGGATGGAGTCAATTAACTGCTAGTGAACACACTCTTCCTGGAGCTGCTAGATCTTCTCATGCTTTTACGAGTTTAGCAGGAGAGAAGTATTCTGCTATAGGAACGAGCCAAGGTTTATTTTTATTTTATGGAAATGCATTTTATGATATTTCTCCACTCGGTACAGCTATTACAGGATGTACTTTCACCACAAGTGTGGCCGCCGGAAGGACAGTTACCATTAATAAAACAGCTCATGGTTTAGCAATTGGAAGATATATTACATTATCAAGTGTTTCAGTAACAGGTGATTCAAATCTTACAGCAGTTATCTTAGAAAAAGCTTATGAAATTTTAACTGTTCCAGATGCCAATTCTTTTACTATTGAAGCATCAACTGCAGAGACTGGAGTAGGAATGACAGCGGCAGGGGCAGCTACTGTTAATCCTTATTATGTGGTAGGACCCACCGTTCAAACTAGAGGTTATGGCTTTGGTACTTATTTATGGGGTAATTCAACATGGGGAACAGCTCGAACAACAAGTTCTGTGGTTCTGGAGCCAGGAAACTGGTCTTTATGTAATTACGGTCAAGTTCTTGTTGCAACTATTTCAGATGGAAAAACTTTTACATGGGACGCCGGGGCAAGTAATCCTAGAACTAATAGAGCATCCCAATCAACTACTAATTATGTTACTACTGCTAATCCTACATCAAGTATGATGACATTAGTATCTGATCGAGACAGACATTTATTTCATATGGGGACGGAACAAACAATTGGAGATACAAGTACACAAGATGCAATGTTTATAAGATTTTCTGATCAAGAAGATTTAAATACTTATACTCCTACAGCTATTAATACAGCGGGAACTTTTAGACTCGATTCAGGAAATGAAATTAGAGCGGCGGTTGCAGGTAAAGATTATAATCTTATCCTTACGGATACAGCGGCGTATGTAGCTCAATATGTTGGACCTCCTTATACATTTAGTATTAGCCAAGTAGGAACTAATTGTGGATGTATGGGAATGAATTCTGCGGTGGCGGCTGATGGAGCCATATATTGGATGTCAAATTCAGGGGGATTTTTTAAATATGATGGTACTGTTAAATCTATTCCTTGTTTAGTAGAAGATTTTGTATTTAATACAGATGGAGATAATTTAGGAATAAATTATGTTACTAATAAAATTATTTATGCAGGTCATAATAGTTTATATACCGAAGTAAATTGGTTTTATGCCAAAAGTGGAACTGAGCAAATTAATAGATGTGTAACTTTTAATTATGGAGAAAATGTATGGACCACAAGTTCTTTAGATAGAACCACATGGACTGATGCAAGTGTATTTGATACACCTTATGCCACTAATTATGGAGCCTCAACCACACCAATATTTCCTACTATATTAGGAATTACAAATACTTACGGAGCATCAATGTATTATTCTCAAGAAACAGGTACCGACCAAATAAATAGTACAGGTACTACTTCTATTAATGCTTATATTAGATCTGGAGACTATGACATTACTTCAAAGAAAAGTATGATGGGCCAAGACACTGGTGTAGCTGATCTTAGAGGAGATGGAGAATATTTTATGTCTGTTAGTAGGTTTATACCTGATTTTAAATATTTATCCGGGAATGCTAAAATAACTTTATTTATAAGTAATTATCCAAATGAAACACCTACAGGATCTCCTTTAGGACCCTTTACAGTAACCTCAAGTACTGATAAGATAAATACTAGAGCCAGAGGGAGACTGGTTTCAATTAACATTGCTAATGATGCAGTGGGTGAAACCTGGCGACATGGCACATTAAGATTAGACTCAAGATCGGACGGAAGAAGATAATGGCATACACAACAGCATTTGGTTTACCTCAAGAGGTAGTAGATTATTTAAATCGACAACTACCTGATATAGATAATATATTCTCATCAACTTCTCCAGATCAAGATACAGATACAGATACAGATACAGATACAGATACAGATACAGATACAGGTATTACAAAACCATATTGGGAAGATGGTTACCCGCCTGGTACAAATCCAGATTCTAATATTACAAGAATGCCGAGTAAATATATAGATTATTTGGCTAAAGAACCAAGTAAGACTGACTATGGTTTTGATAATTCAGGGAATTTTATAGGAGAAGGACCAGGAGAAGAAGATGGGTTACTTAAAAATTTATTCCCAGGATTGGGGGCAGCAAAAGGAATTATAGAGGGCATCCTTCCCATGAACCGAACAGCAATTATGAATAATGAAATGCTCGGGCAGGGTTTTGCAATAGATAATAATGGAAAAATTGTTCGAATGGGGGGCGACTATGATACAGCTGGAAATATAATGGCAGATTATAATGTATCTAGGATGAGTGAAAAGACATTTCAAGATAGACTAGACAATCTTAATATGTCAGAGGAGGGTGAAAAAAAAAGAAGAGCAGCTATTGAAGCGGCTAGAGAGGCTTGGAGACGAGCGAACGTTAAAACTGATGCTGTTTATCATGATAAGTACAAAGACAGACCAGATTATAGAATGCTTGATACAAAGTATGAAGAATGGGAAAAAGAACAAGATTGGCATGGTAAAACTGCAGACCAGAAATTGGCCATGACTGGAAGTGACCAAGAATGGGGAGATGGTTTTACTAATACTGGAAAGATACCTACATCAACTGAAGATAGTTTTGAAGAATTTCTTATACTACAAGATATGAAAAATAAAAAAGCAGCGCAAGTAGAAGCAGCGCAAGTAGAAGCAGCGACCGGTGATGGTATCGTCGATAGTGGTGAGAAAACTTCAGATTCAGGTCATGGATCTGCTACAGCTTGGACAGATAGTTTTAGTGGTGGCCATGACTATGGTGGTGGTGGGGAGTTTGATATGCCAGACCAAGGTGAGCAATCTTCAGATTCAGGTTTTTCTGATTCTCCTGCGGACCAAGGTGAGCAATCTTCAGATTCAGGTTTTTCTGATTCTCCTGCGGATGATGGTTATGGTGTATGGGTTGCACAAGGCGGAATGATTAAAGATGCACCTAGAAGGATTGGACTTTTTGAAGGCGGCGGAATGACAAATATTAAAGGCCAAGATCATATGTTGGCTTACATCACACCTAATGAAGTTAATAAATTACAAGCTTTAGGGGGACAAGAAACAATGACACCTGAAGGTATACCAGCTTATCCTGAATGGGATTCAATGTATGGTGCAGAAAGCAAAGAAGCTTTTGATGCAGGTCAGGCGCCTAAAGGTAATGTTAATTGGAGTGGTGGTGGAGACGGAGGAAATAATAATCAGAAAAAAACGTTTATGCCCTCATCATCCAAAAATGTAATTACGGAAGGACTTTTAAATTTTGGATTAAACAAATGGGGAGGTAGATACATTCCTCCAGCTTTACTGATAAAAGAAATTTATAATCAATTTAAAAATCCTAAAATTAAAGATGAAGATATGATTTTAAGTGAAAACGAAAATCTTCCAGCAGATAATTTATATGCTAAAGGACCAGTAGATACACATTTACCTTATCACGGTCTTGGACAGTGGGACTTTTCAACTTTCTCTCCAGTCAATACATCTGACACACCTGAAACAATGAATTTTAGTGCACAAGGAGGAAGAGTAGGATACTCTGAAGGAGGCTTAGCAAGTTTATGGCCAAAATAACAAGTTACATACCTGAACCTAAAGAAGAATACGAAGTAGATAATTTAAGACAGATTATTGCATCTTTAAATACTATTAAACAACAATTAAATTTTTCTTTTCAAGAAGATTTAAAAAATGAACAACACACTTTTAATTATTTTCTATCGTGACAATTCAATACAAAAATGCTGGTGTAAGTTTAACCACTTCTAACCTAACTACAGTTTTAACAATTACTACCTCGGCCGTAGCTATTGTAAAAAGTGTATATTTTTCTAATACAAGCACAGGATCTATTTTATGTAATTCTTCTCTATATGATTCATCTGCAACATCTAATTATGAATTCTGGAGAGATAGTATTGTGGCATCTGCCCAGGTAAATGCTACTCCTGAGGGGTTGAATTTAGAAGCAGGAGATGCTATAAAAGCTCAAGCGGCGACAGCTAGTGAAGTTGAAGTAGTTGTTAACTATGCTTTAATAACAAGAGAGAATGAAAATGGATAATGTATATAATATTAATTGTACAACTATAACAACTTATAGAAATAAAAAAACTGGTCAAATATTTAAAGAAAAAAAAGAAGGATCTGATATAGTTACTGATGTAACTGTACAAGTATCCCCTAAAGGATTAGATTTAATACAGAAAGTAATGAATAATGATAAAGGAAAAAAAGCTTAACATTCTTTCCATAGATTGTGATTGGGTACAAAGCTTAAGGAATCAGCAAGACCTTATTTCATTTATTATTCCATTATTATTCAAACATTCAGAAATTATTTTAGACTATGATCATCATAAAATTTATCCTCATTTTTTTCATGGATATGATGAATATAATTTATATAATATAGATCATCATCATGATTATGCATATAATAAGTATCCACAGATGGATGAAGGAAATTGGCTTTATCATCTATCCAATGTTTGGAAAAAAAAAATAAATTATGTATGGATTAATAATCCTGATTCTATTCACCCTACAACGTACAATAGAGAAAAAATAAACGAAAAATTAAAATCATATAAATTTGATCAACGTCTTAGCTTTATTACACAACAAACATTTGACAAAATTTTTATATGTTGTAGCCCTGAACCTGAATATAATACTAATTTAGGAATTACTACTTATAAAATAATAGAAAGGATATTAAATGACAAACCAAAACCCTAAGGGTGGCACAGAATTACAATTTGAATATTTAAAAAAGTATGTTGATCCTAAATTATTGGATCAAGTACAAATTACGACTTCCATCCCTGAAAAAATTCCATTACATCCAACTAAGCTGAATATTTTATGGCAAAAGAATTCATATGATCAACAAAATTTATATCCTTGGTTTAAGAATAAAGATAATCATAAAAAATATGATTGGTATGTTTTTAATTCTCATTGGACCTATGAAAAATATAGACAGTTTTTTGATATTCCTACAAATAAATCTGTAGTTATTAAAAATGGTATAGATAAAATAGAGACTGCCTTACCTTATAAAAAAGGTCAACCAATAAAAATTATACATCAGAATACCCCCTGGCGCGGTTTATCTGTTTTATTAGGGGCAATGCAATTAATTAAAAATCCCTTAATTACTTTAGATGTTTATTCGTCCACCGAAATATATGGTAAAAGTTTTTATAATGCTAATGAACATAATTATAAATCTTTATACGATCAAGCTAAGTCTTTACCTAATGTAAATTACATTGGATATAAATCAAATAAATATATTAAAGATAATTTAAAAAATTATAATATGTATGTTTATCCTAGTATATTTGAAGAAACTTTTTGTATATCATTATTAGAATGTATGGCAGCAGGTCTATATTGTATCACAACAGATTATGGTGCTTTATATGAAACAGGAGCGGAATTTCCAATGTATATACCTTATGATAAAGATTATAGATCCCTAGCGAAAAAATTTGCTTTTGGAACAGAGGCGGCGGCAGATACTTTACATGAAGAACAAATTCATAATCATTTAGAATGTCAATCAGCATATGCACGAATTTATTATAGCTGGAATAAAATAGGTGTCTCTTGGAAAAGATTTTTAGAAGGTGCAATAAATGCAAAAAAGTAACGGAGAATTGCCTTCAAACAATGAGCCTATTTGGTTTACAAAAACTTCTGATGCACAAATAACTACTTTTAATGTAGGTAATATTTCACCTCATAAAATAATGGTATGTACACCTTGTCACAGTGATGTATCAATGCATTACTGTCAAGCAGTTTTAAAATTTCAACAAGATTGTATGCAAAGAAAAATTTTATGTAGTTTTACTTTAATGAAATCTTCATTAGTTACTCAAGGTCGAAATT
>Ga0208010_1000598_pt1 | contig 12696 bp, 23 predicted proteins | sample 2_EtaG_FD_184074 | JGI IMG/M metagenome (GOLD analysis project Ga0208010, IMG submission 184074) | Marine viral communities from the Subarctic Pacific Ocean - 2_ETSP_OMZ_AT15125 metaG (SPAdes) (version 2) | ecosystem: Environmental > Aquatic > Marine > Oceanic | place: Pacific Ocean | collected... | reverse complement strand
GTCTACCAAGGGAACCTTTCCTTTAACAGGTATAATACAGAAACCATATTTATGTTTATATGCCAATGCTACTGCTACTGGATCTTTCATACTTCCCCCCTTACATATTTATAATATTACTCCCTTATATATAACTTTTTTAGTTATAATTTATTTGTTATAAGTATAAGTTTTCTGTTCTCACCTGTGGGTTTCACATATCGAGTCTTTATCTCTTCATGAGTGTTCCATTTCATAGACACGCTCTTGTCCCTTTTGGGTAATCCTGATGTTTCTCCTATTTTCCTCCAATTATCAGCGAGATATACTGCACCATTCTTTCCATTTCCAATAGTTGTAATGATCGCTTGAAGATTATTTCCATACAGATTAAACCAATCATTTTTTGCTCTTTTTCGTATAATGCTTAGTATCTGACTACCAAAATTAGTGATTGGGTTTTTTTTGATACAGAATCTTTTATTGTCAGCAACCTCATTGAATATACCATCAAATTCCTTTTGCGACTTATTAAAGAAATTTAGTATTGACTTAGGTGTTGGTTTAAAGCCACTTCCTAACCAAAAAGTTGCAATGTCCTCTCCATCATATGATATAATATATTTAATACATCTTCCTACAGTTCTTGGCGAGCTTACATACGAATGAAAGTCCACCACAATTTTGTTTGCAATATCTTTGTCTTGTTTTGTTTCTGCAATTCGTACATGTATTCCTTTTGTCAAACGACCATAAGCAACCCATTTTTGTAATTCTCTACCCTTTGCTTTTGCTGACGATATTTTTATAACTGTAAATTGTGTCCTGCTCAGATACCCCATATTATCATCCAACCACATAAAAGGATTATCATTACTAGAACACTTAATTCCATACCATCTTATAAATTTATTAGTCTTCTTATTAAAATGTCTATCAATAGCATGAATATACCCTTCTCCCCATTCAGTAACAACCTTAACACATGGCTTAACTTTTATTATCATATTTCCCCCTTCTTTTTCTTAAAATTATTTCTAAGTTATTCATTTTACTTCCTCCTGTTGCCAGAAGTAATCACATACGCCTTCTTCATCAGGCTTAAACTCCATATAAGATTGGCGATATGGATTTGGAATTGCCATGAACCTATAACAATTCTTTCTCTTATCACATGTTTTATTCAGACACATTGATATATCAGGCATTAGTTCTCCTATTAATTATTTTATCTGGCAACTTCACCATAGTAAAAACCAATAACCCATAAAGATACTATTATGCTTACCAGAATAGCAATTATATATCTAATAATAATATTCATCAGTACCTTCCCCCTTTCTTTATTAATCATCATATAGACCACATCTACGGCATGCTACTAATGTTTTATGAGGCTTACGCATGTCATAAATATTCACCCATTTATGGTCTAGTAAAACACAAACTATCTTTAAGAAGAATCTTTTCATATTAAGTTCCTCCTCCATAATAAAATATTTATATTTCACACCCTCCAAGGGCTGTACAGGCTAAATTCTGTGACCCTTCCGTATTGTCATTAATCTCAAACTTACTCAGCTCAGACCAGTCTACTGACTCAGGAAGGGTTAATGATTTATATTCTTCCTCTGTACATTCCTCATACGGAGCCTGTTTATACGAATGCTCTGAATAAGGCAGGAATGCTAATCCGGAAATATTATCAAAGTTCTTCCAGACCCATGAGCCAACTTCTGGCCACTCATCCTCCCTCACATTAATCGTACAGGAAGGATTATGGTCACAATAATGTTCCCTGTATATCATCCAGAGTTCTAGTTCTGAAATGGCTGACCTATCATTTCTAGTCACCGAACCCTCCGGAGACTTGATAGGAAATCTAAACAGAACTGCGACATCAGGTTTATGCATATCTTTTTCAAAAGGAAATCCCTGCTCAATCATAAACATGGCTATAGGATCATTCTTATTTACCTTGACTGACCTGATGTAGTATTTAGAATGCCTAGCATGGATACCTGATGCAGAGTTCACCAACTGAGATATATTACCAGACGGCTTGACACAGGTTATAGCAGACGCAGGATTGATGCCTATCTTTTTAGCATGCTCCTTATTTATTTTCATAGCACATTCCCTCATACTGCTAAGGAACTCTGCTAAGGATTCCCTAGACTTCCCTGTACCATTAGTCAATGTGTTATCCATGATACCTGTCAAGCTTACACCAAGCAGAGCTTCTTCTTCACAGTTCTCTTTCCATTTAGATGATATATATTTAAAGTCAGTAAGAGAAGCTTGCCATGTTCCCAAGATTGTAGCTATTCTAATCTTATCCATTAAATCGGACTTACTATCCTTGGCTCTCACTATTACCTCAGAAAGGTTGCAGAAGCTACGTGGTCTTAATATAATTTCACCACAAGGGTTAACACCAAACTCATGGTCAATCTCCCTACGCTCCTCTCCTGCTCTCTCGTTTACCTTCTTAACGGCATCAATCGCTGCCTTGCGATTAAAGATACCACGCTCACCTGACTTGGAGTTATAAAGTGCTAACCATTCCTCCATGAATATCCCCACATCAGGCTTATCAGTATAGCATACTGAATTGTTAGACAATGCAAGCTCAGGGTGAGCCATCCACCATTGCCCTGATTTAGCATGCCTCATTCTATCATCTGATAAATTACTTAATGATATAAGACTTGCCCTGCGAACACCACCCACAACTACGACATCTGCTATCTTGCAGAATAGGTTATGAACTTCAAAGCTTGTTAGCTGTCTACCTTTTGCATCCTTAAAGGTCTGAATTGTAAACTTGAATAGCTCCTCTAATGGTCCAGGTCCTGATGCTCTACCACCAAATGTCTTTAGTCTCGCTCCTGCTGGCCGTATCTTTGATAAATCCCATTTAGGTACTTCACCTGCTATCAATAGAGATATTAGCTCCTTGTACGCTTTTGCCCAACCAAGCTTAGAGTCAGCAACCATAAGGGTTGTATCGGTATCGTGAAATTCCTCAGCCATGGCAGGGAGTTTAGATATATATTGTCGCTCTACGGAGAACCCCACTCCCACACCATTAAGCAGGATATATAACATTTCATCAAAGGCTCTCACCTTGTCGGCAGGTATATAACTACAGTTATAATTAGCTATGTTTTCTTTTCGTAGAGCGTCACCTGCTGTCATCAATGCCCTCATTGACGGCATTACTTTAAGGCTCAGTATATTATCTTTAACTTCATCATGTAAAGCAATCGGCATTTTATAATTACACTTATCCTTTAAATGCTCCTTCATAAAATCCATATACCTTGTGACTGTTTCATTCCATGTTTCTCTGCGAGAATCACTATCTTGCCATCGTGAGTACCTGCTCAGATGTATAAAGTTCTGATACATTGTTGGTAACTGACTCATCCCTTCCCTCCTTCTTACAGAAAATTATCCTACTCGCATTAAATTTTTTCTATTCTTTTATCATAAGGCTGACAATCCAGACAGAATATTCCCCAACCTTTAGGTTTTAACATATATCTTACTCGTGTACTGTTATTACCACAGGTTTCACATTTATATTTATCTTCAGAAGGTGTAGAACTGTCCTTGACCTTCTTATCTATAGCTCTCCAACCTAACTCCCTTGCTACCTCATCAAATATGCTGTACAATTTCAGAAGCCTTTTTTTAGGCACACGACTTATATCCCCCCAATCAGCATCTGCGATGTTCCAGGAATCCTTTTTGAGTAATTTCAAGCAGAATTCCTTAGTTTCCTTCAGAGTTCTGAATGGAGGGATTGTATGGACGATGCCATACCCTGTCGTGATATGTGTTATCGTGTAGAGATAATTCTTGCCGTCAGTAGGGATCTTATGAATACCAAGGTTGCCCTCTACATACCCCTTTACACGATGTCTTTTCTTAAATGGTGTACATATGTCTATTGTTGCTTTTTTCAGATTAACTCCCTTTCTATTTTCTGCTTACAGTCCGGACATAAATGTTTTCTTACAGGTCTGCCCTTTATAGCCAGTCTATCAATAGTCAGATAGTACCCCTCAAAGAATTCAAACACTTCTTTACATTTATCACAGCTATAAGTTTCAGTCTTCAATAATCTTTCTCCTTTCTGGTTCACTACCTGTGTAGCTGTCGGTTATAAAGCCTAGCTTTATATCCTGATACCACCAACAGAATTTATTCATCGGACATGCCTCCTCGCATCTTTTATTCTTAGCTGACCTGACTTCAAGGAACACTTCTGGATGCTTTGCTTTTTCCCTGTCAACTCTCTGCTCTGCCATCTCCCTCGTATCGTAATTCTTTAAAGATTTCTTGGCTCCAGGTTTTGGCATAACTGCGTACTTCTCAGGCTCATGCCATCTGTCTTCAGGTGTGCATTCTGGGATTTGAGCGATAAGCTCAGACTCGCATAGCTTATGAAATGCTATCTGTTTTTCTAGGTACTCCTCCATACGCTCTATAGTAAACATCTTAACTGGCAACCTAGCACACTTGGAGTCATACATAGTAGAGTTGCGATACAGAGCTATGATACCTAGCTCGTTAACCTTAACATTCTCAGTCCTGTACAGCATATACCTATACAGGTTAGCCTGACGCTCCCACGCTTTCTTTATAGGCTTATCGGCTACTGACTTGGTAGTAAACTTAACATCGTCTAGGCGAAGCTTACCTGACTCCTTATATACAATATCTAAAGCTCCAGAAATCTTCTTGCCCTTAACTTCCAGAAACATTCTATGCTCTTTATATAGGATACTATCGGACACTAAACACTCCATAACTTTATGAGCTACATTACCATAAAACATAAAATATAGAGCATCAACATCAACTTCCAGTTCATGACCATGTTTAGCTTTCAGTATCCTCGCCAGAGGCGAGCCGATAAGCTCAGTAACTGAGATATCGGCATCGCCCCTAGAATACCTATCAAGCGACTGCTTAATAGTGTCTACCATAATCTTGGGATAGTTCTTCTTGTTAGTTATATACATAGGCTAAACAGTTTCGTCACTTTCTCCGGAACCATCGTCCAGACCGACTGTGCATTTATGAAAGCCGTCTGTACCTTTACCAGTATAGGTCACACGAATGTTATCTCCGACATTGACCTGTTCCTTTAAAATGTGATCCATCAGGCCAAAGCCTCGTTTCTTGAGTATTGAGCCATCTGACTGTTCAAACTTGTGAGATTTCTGCTTACCTTTGCCCTTGAACCCAGCACACGAATCAGCACCCTTATAGACACCTTCTATGCTGTTTCCCTCACCAATAAATATCATCAATTCACCATGCTCGGCATTCTCCTTAATCTGCTCTTCTGATAATTCTCCACCTGATAATGGTCTAAATACCATAATTATTTCCTCCCTTTCTAAAAAAAGATTAACTAAAATTTTTATCCCTACTATTAAAATAATATACTAATACGGCTGACTGACCTCCTTCCTTATGTAGTATTATAGCAAAAATAATGACACAAATCACGCAAAAACAAAAATAAAAATATTTCACTTCCGACTGTAAGGCATGAACGCTTTACCCTCCTCTCGTAACTATATACCCATGTCCTTCAATTAATCTTAACAGAGATTCTAGGTCATTAGCAACCACCTCGTCACCATCTAGGATTTCAAACTCAAGCTCATGGATCTTTAATCTCTGTACCAGTTCCCTAAAACTATCTCTATCCTTTCTTAATTCCACTATGACTCTCTCTAAGTCATTCATTATTTATTCTCCTATTAAAGTTTTATTCTTCGTCTATTTTCGCCCATTAACCTAACCTCACCAAAACATTCATAACCACTATTACCCTTATCGCTAACCTCCACCCTGACTAACCAGATGTTTTCTAAATGACGTTGGCTGCTATATGGTGATAGCACCCTCACATCTAAACTCTTATCCTTAATTAGTTTTAATTCTGCTTCCAGTTCTTCAACATTCATTATTCCCTCTCTTTCCCTGATAAAGTTTTTGAATATATTCTTCTCCATTTCTGTCTTTTACTGTTTGTCCTTGGTGGTGAAGATATTTATTCAGAATTTGATCATAATCTCTAATTTCAATATCTACCTCACCCTCACCCTTAGTCACATCAATAATACCATCCCTGATTTCAATTATAACCTCTGGCTTTTCCGGTCTGTGTTCAAGTGTTGGTTTAAGCATTATTTATCACCTCCCTTCAAAAATTAAATTTACTAGACTTACGGCAATTCATTAAAAAAACTACCTCACCAGATGCCCTGCAGCAAACGCAAAATAGTCTTGCCATGTCTAACCATGCACCTGATTTTACTTATAATGTTTTCCCTCTCTCTGTGTCCGATACTTTATAGGAACAACATCACCCTCAAAGAAAACATCTATTCTATTCCTAAGCAACTCTATGTTATCTGACTTAATATTATAATTCTTTTCAGACTTAGCACACTCTGGACATATATGATTATACTTACTGCCCAGAAAAGTATCTGGCTTCTTATCGTGCCAGATGCTTAAACACTTAACCTGTTTCTTCGGAATCTCCCTGTGTTTCTTATGGATTTTATTTGATAAATCCTCCGGACTTCTTCTATCAAGGAGAACTTTAACTGGTCTACCCTCACCAACCTTGAAGAATTTACAGTTAGGCGAAGACTCATAAACCTTCCTCCTCTCCAAGACTACAAACTCTAGCTCCTTCGTTAACTCAGGGAAATGTTTCAAGAAGTGAGATTCCAGGATTCTCTTACTTGTATGAGAAAACGTCAAGAACTCCTGATACAGATGATTACTACCCTTTGCCCTTACGAATAGAGCTTTTCTATAACTGCTCACTCCATATCACCTCCTTCCTCTCTCTCCCTCTTAAACATTTCCAAGAGTGCATCCACTCCATCACCCTCACCCTTTATTATCTTAGTATCAGGATGAGTTTCCATCATCGCCTCACCTAGATTATGAGTGAAGTTCTTTATCCAGTATTGTATCTGCCATGCTATCATAATCTCGCTCTGAGTCTGTTCGGACATCTCAGATTCACATAGAATCTGTATACCACTATCATCAGGTTCGTGTACTGTTACCTTGATAGTAATCATACTTTCACTCCTTTCTATTTTTTTTCATCTAACCAACACTTGTCGGCTGACTCAACTGTCTTAGTAGCATAACGTAAATAATATCCTCCGAACCCATGAGGATTATATAGAGTAAGACTGTCTTTCTCTATATTTATTATCTCACCATACTGTTCGTAGTCTGACTTGAATCCTACTATATCACCTACCTTAACTTCCTTGCCCTCTACTTTAGCCATGATTCACCACCTTCCCTTTCTCCGGATAAGGTTAAAAAAACTATGTACCTTTACATACCAATGACCTTTTCCATGAGCTTACAGAGGCTCTGGTGAAGCCGAATTTAGTACATTATACATCTTTCTTGTTAATACTACACCAGATAGCCTTACTGCCTTTCTTATACTTCCTATACTTCCTTATATTTTCCGGACTATCCATATCACACTTATTACATAACGGATACTTATCCCTCTGCCATGCAGATGTTTCTCTACCACATGATGAGCAACATGTATCTACATACTTTCGTCTACCCATTATTTTCCTCCAAATAACTTTCAGGTAAAGTTTCATCTTCATCATCTAAATAAGCTCCACCAATTTTTACCTTTTGAATCCATGCTCCATAGTATTCATCAACTGGTGTTTTATCTGAATCGCCTATTACATATTTAGCTACCAATCCACGACTATCTTTCATATGTAATTTCCAACGCTTATGTAATAACTTTATACATTCAGATTTTGTTTTACCTACTGTCATCCATTGATAATGTTCTGTATTCATAGTTAATACATAAAATGTTTTACACATATTTACCCCCCTAATGAAACTCATAATTTTCTGGAAGTGTTATAGTATATCTATAACCTGCAACATCAATACATTGAACTTTCATTGACGCTGTTTCAGCTTTATTACCACAATAAATATCTATTATAGGATATTCTTCATTTAACTCTTTACTATTAGCATCATACGCCCAGGGAACTGTATAACCTTCTTCCCCTATTTCCATATCCTTTATTTTCTTTTCTATTTTTAGTTCACCTATAATTTTTACATTACTCATTTTTCTCCCACCAATTTTTTATAACTATTTCTTTTATTTTTACCCATTCAGGATTACAAGTATTACCTTTTATTCTTTTATAAAGAAAAAATTTGTAATCCTTAAACTGTTCAGAATTAAAATTCTTTTTCATATGTTTTATAATCCTTTCTTCTGTATATCCTTTACTTACACGCATACAACCTAACCAATCTTCTGGTGATTCCCAACCATATTTTTGTACTTTAACACTTAATAAATCATCACTTCCACCACCATTTTCAACAGGATCATTACAACCTTTAGCCATAATAGTTTTCCCCACTAAAAATATTAAAAATATCTGTTGTTATTTACTGGAACACAACATGTTACTTTATGCCTATGTCTAGATGACATTACATTATTTTCATAATTACAACTTTGACATAATCTATTTTGTATACCGTAACTTGTAAATTGTCTACCACATTTTAAACAAATTCTATTTTTAATAGAAATATTAAATATATTTTTAGTATATAAATTAGATTCAATTTTTCTAACACCAAACTTTCTAGCGTGTTTACGACAATATTTTTTACTTGGTGCTCTAGTATATAATATCTTATCACAACCTTCATACATACAAGGTTTTTTAATAATCTTTCTTTTTAAAAACATCTTTCTTCTTCTTCTTTTATACAACTCGTTCAATATACCCCCCTCAATAAAATAAATTAAATACTTGATATTTAAATCAAGCAAAAATTATTAAATTTAAACAAATATTTTTTATCATAAGTATTACTATAACAAAGATTTAAAAAAAATTTAAAAAAACTTGACTTTTTAACTAAAAATATGTTATAATAGGTAGAAATATTTTTCTTTCACGAAAGAAAAAACATTCAAAGAATGTTATTTTGTTTTTTCTTGAGTGTTTTTTTGCGTAGCAAAAAAAATCACCTTTTACTATGCTATTACTTTTACACCAAACATGTACTTTATGCTTTGCGATTTGCGTTGGGTTTCCCTTTCATTTTTCAAATTAAAAACTATCAACATTGTCCTTTTCAGTAAGTATACAATATTTATCAGTTGTTTTATTATAAAGCAATTTTGCATTACCATTACATCTGAATAAATTATATGAAATTAATGACTCCAGCTTTGAACCATACCATAGCATAATATAATGTTCATCATTCTCCTCATCCCAGTTGTGTTTATCAAATTCTGTTTCTTCTTTAACTACAGTATATTTTTCTTTATTTAAAAAATAATTACTCTCTGTAGCAGTAATATATAAATAATTTTTAATATCGTCTGCTGTAAGTAAATTACGGATCCAGGAATCAGATTGATAGTCCATTAAATCTTTCATTTAATTTCTCCTTTTAATAATTATTTTAATTTACTTATAATAATTAAAATCATTCCCCATATTCGTTTACTATTTGTTGGCAAATTTCTAATAGTGAAATCTGTGCCTCTTTTTCTTCATAACTAAGTTCTTCATCCCAATTTGAGTAGCAATCTTGCAAATCAGTTAATGTATTTTGAAATCTACAATATCCCATATTAGACATTTTTTATACCCCCTTTACAAAGTTCTAAAATTTCTATTTGTGATAAATCGCCAGGATCTCCAGAATCAATAAAAATAGGGACCATATTAAAATATTCAGATAATTCATCACAAATTTTTAATGTATATTCTTTAGCATCACTATCAAGCATAACAAATATTGTCTTTACATGTAAAAAAGCTGTAAATAATCTTATTTGTTCTTTACTTATTCTTTTACCGAGTATTGCAATCCCGTAATCTGGTATTTTAAGTATGTCAAATATACCCTCAAATAATATTATAAAATTATAATAATCATCTAAACTTTTTAAAGAAAAAACACCTAAATTTTTCTTACCATAAGTTAAATATTTGGGTGTTTTATCAAAAACTGTTCTACCTTGCCAACCAATAATTGTATCATTAACCTTAACAGGAAAAACTATTCTTCCAGATAACACACCAGTCTGTGTATAATAACCTTGTAATTTGATACAAGAATCAACAGTTATATTCCTATTTTTAAGGTATTTTATAGCCTGATGTTCATTTGATAAATCTGTTAATTTAATAAATTCTTTAGTATTTATTAAACTCCCCTTTGTTTCAGGTTTTTTAATTACCTTAACTGGTTTAATAGTTTTTAATAAATTTAAAATATCTTTATTATTTACTATTTTACCACCCCAATCGCATTTCCAACAATGAAAAACACCTTTCTTAACATTGATGCTAAGATGGTCTGTTTCATCATCGCAACTAGGATTTATGCAAGTTGTTGTTATCTCTACTGTCATTTTGGCATAGATATTTTGTACAGATATTTTGTACAGATATTTTGTACAGATATTTTATTAATTATTACTTTTTATATAAATTTCATCCTCATGAATATTATCTTTAATTAATTTTAAATCATTTTTTAATGTTTTATTATTATTATTATCAATTCTCTTTTGTATTAATGCTGATTCTTTATTTAATCGTTTAATTAATTCTTCTTTTGTATCACAATCAGGTAAAATTCTATTATAAACAGTATAAAATGAAAGATTATATTTATCTCTCATTTCATTTATTGTCATACCATACTTTCTTTTAATCTTAGATGTTTTCTTAGTACCACAACATAATGAGCATTTAATCTCTAAATTACTTATTCTATGGTCATTTATATCACCATTTTTATGTCTAGCTATTAATACTACAATATCACCATCTGCACCACACTCCTCACATTTGTTACCTACTTGTTTTAATTTTTCTGTTCTATTAAGTTTAAGTTGATAATGATTTTTATAATATGAACCTTTACCACCACTCCATCTACTATTATTTTTACCAGCATTATAGCTATTTCTTTTTTTCTTTACATTATCATTTTCCATAAATTAATCTCCTTTAATATTCTGTTCTTTCTAAAGTTTCACTTTTATTTAACCAACTAACAATAAGATTTGCATGATGAAATAATCGTTCAGATCTTTCCCAACTATGTATACCTTTAGAATCAAATGTATCACCTAAATATATATCATAGTCAGTACCCTCTATACTACCCAATAAGTGTGCCTCAGTGCCAGTTTTTCTTGCTTCACATTTCCACATTTTACCCCCTTTCCATAAAAAGTCTAACATTAATAATTTGTCCTTGAACGGTATCATATTGCCAATTAAAAACTCTACCATCCATTAATTCATGGCAATCACTTTCAGTAATATCAAGTTCAAGATCATTTTGTACTTTTCCATCTAATAACCATTTCAAAGCCTCTGCTTGACCTTGTAAAATTAACATATCATCAGTAATGGTATTACCATTTAATTCTTCTGATAATTCATAAGTGCCATCTTTATAACCATATTCTTCTATAGTTTTTAATACATCTTCATACTCATCCATTACTTCTTTTCTAAATCGCATTTTCTTACCCTTTCATCAATTACTATTATAATATATTTGCATCCCATATTCTAACTTTAGCTAAATTGATATTACATGATATAACTCCACCTTTTGGGCCTGCTTTTTGTTTACTTACTAATAATCTTAATTTATTATTTTTTAATTCATCTTCTGTTTGACATACTGTTAATACTATATGTGCTATATGTACTTTGCCTTTACCACCATATGTATCTCTCAAACCAACAAATTCCTTTCCATAACTAGAAGCTGCTGTTTGAGAAGCTGTCCATATAGGAATATTAGTTTCATTTGCTAATGTTTTTAATTCTCTTGCTGCATCTTCAACTTCTTGCCATCTACTATCTCTTTTTGAAACAGTTGCAATTTCATCTAAATAATCTAAAATAATAATATCTATATCTTTCATACTGGAAATTATAGAACTTAATTTAGAAACAGAAAAATTACCGTCTGTAAAATCTTTTATATATAAAAGATTTTTATGCTTTTCTACCTTTTTTAATAATGTTTTTGATTTATCAGGATCTTTTCTGAATATTATAAAATCAAGATTAGAAAATAAAGAATCAAATCTCTGCATAACTGTTTCTATTGAATCTTCTAATGTTACAAACAATACTTTTTTCTTATCCATAACAGCTCCCCAAGCAAAATTCAACAATAATGTTGATTTACAACCACCTGTTTGTGCATTAATTAAACCAAATTCTCCAGGTGCAATACCACCACTTAATTTATTATCTAAACTATTTATTTTTGTTGGTATAGGTAAAGGTCGTAATTTTCTATTATTTAAAGAAGATACATATTCAACTGGTTTATTATTATCTGGACTATATTTATTTATATTTTTTAAATCAGAAAGGATATTTTCCACCTTATTAATATCAAAATCTTTTATTGCCTGTGATAATCTCTTTTTAAATTTTCGTGTTTTAATATGGCTACTTAATTCTTCTTTTATAAAATTAATATCATATTTAGTATTGAATATTCCAGTTACATGTTCTGTTATAATAGATGATTCTTCTTTATGAAAGCCTTGACTATTTACTGTTTTATGTAATAAAA
>Ga0208010_1000590_pt1 | contig 12787 bp, 4 predicted proteins | sample 2_EtaG_FD_184074 | JGI IMG/M metagenome (GOLD analysis project Ga0208010, IMG submission 184074) | Marine viral communities from the Subarctic Pacific Ocean - 2_ETSP_OMZ_AT15125 metaG (SPAdes) (version 2) | ecosystem: Environmental > Aquatic > Marine > Oceanic | place: Pacific Ocean | collected... | reverse complement strand
AAGAAAAAAGAAGCTAAAAAGAAATAATTTCTTAAAGTTGTGTTAAAACCCTAGTCCCCCCTCTGGGGGGACTTTTTCTTTATGGAAAGAGGAAAATTAAAACTAATATTTTCTGAGATAATCGAAGGGTACTCTTTGGTTACGTCTAAGCTGTTCGGCGATTTAAAAATAAAACATATTAATAATTTTGACGCGGCGAAAACCGACATCAAAAACCATCATTACTTTGAGAAAGCTGTAGAGCAGGGGCTTCCCAAAAGAGAGGAGAAACTTAAGTATTTAATAAAAGAAAAACTTTGGGACCCGGAAAAAGACAAGGAGACCGATAGGCTCAAAGACCTGCTAAAAGGAATGAATAAAACAAAATCCAAGCTTCTTCTTCAGGTTCAAATAGACGCAATAAGAAAAGAGATAGAGGAAACTGAAAAAAAGTTAGCTTCCTTGCTTGCGGAAAAAGAAGAGATAATAGGATTTACAGCAGAAGAGTACGCAAATAGAAGAATAAACGAATATTATATGCACGTTTCGGTTTTAAACGATAAAGGGGGAGTTTTGTTCAAAGAAGACGAGTTTGATGAACTGGAACAGGACCAGATTAATGAAATAATGAGCGTGTACGCCAAGAATAATGAAAAGTTTAAAAATAATGTTTTAAAAAGAATAGCTTTAGCAGACTTTTTTACAAATATCTTTTACCTGTGCGATGATAACGTTTTTAACTTCTACGGAAAACCTGTGATAAATCTCACTTTCCATCAAATAGAGATATATAGCTACGGCAGGTATTTTAAAAGTATCCTTCAAAATTCAGAAGACAAGATACCCGAGCATATTGCCGAAGACCCAGATAAGCTAATAGAATGGGCGGAGTCCAGTAAAAACGTTAAGGAGGTATTAGAGAAAAGCTCTGTAAGCGACAAAGACGGCGCTGCTACGAGTATAGTAGGCGCTACTAAAGAAGACTTGGCGAAAGCTGGGATCAGTCAAGACGAGGACGTCATAGACTTATCAAAGAAAGCTCAAGAACAAGGAGGAAAGCTGACTATGGAGGATCTGATGAAATTACACGGAGTTAAGTAAAAAAAGTGTAATTTAGTACGTGGCTACGGAAAAGTTACGGGCAGAACTGGAATTAATTACAAAGACGGCTGAAAAGGATCTGGCGAGGTTTCATCGATCTTTAAAATCAGTCGAGAAAACTGTTACGTCTATAGGAGGAAAAAGTGGGAAGTCGATGAGGCCCTTGGGAGAAGGCTTGTCGGCTGCGACAGCCAACGCCTCCGAGTTCGAGAAGTCAATGGCAGCGGCCAATGCTCGTGTTATTGCGTTTGGTGCTTCTGCGGGATTAATCATACAGGTTCAGAGAGCTTTAAAAGAAACGGTAAAAGCTACTGTAGAAGTAGAGAAAGCTCTTACTGATATTAATATAGTATTAAATGCTAATACTGCTGGGTTACAAAAATTCGGAGATCGACTATTTAAAATAGCGGGTCAAACCGGACAATCTTTTAAAGTTATAGCTACGGGAGCGACAGAGCTCACTAGGCAAGGTTTAGGTACAGAAAAGACTCTTAGCAGACTCAACGATGCCATGATCTTGTCAAGGTTGACGGGAATGGGAGCTGAAGAAGCTGTATCGAATTTGACAGCGGCTGTCAACTCTTTTAGTAAAGCGGGAATTACTTCGGCACAAGTCATTAATAAAATGGCAAAGGTCGATCAGGCTTTTGCTGTTAGCTCGGACGATCTCGCCAAAGCTATTTCCCGAGTTGGTTCATCCGCTGTCGATGCTGGGGTCAGCATGGATGAGTTATTGGCTATAACGACTGCAGTGCAGCAAAGAACCGCTCGTGGCGGCGCTGTTATCGGTAACGCTTTCAAGACTATCTTTACAAGGATCGGCAGAACAGATGTTCAGAAGAAGCTGAACGCTATAGGGGTGGAGACTAGAGATATGCAGGGGCATATGCTTGGAGCAACTAAAGTACTACAAAATTTAGCTGATAAATTTGGGACTCTGGGCCAAATGCAGCAAAACCAGTTAGCGGAGAGTGTTGCTGGCGTTTTTCAAGTTAATATTTTACGCGCTGCACTGGGAGATTTGTCAAGTCAATACGGCATAAATGCTAGAGCTATAAAAATATCAGCTTCCGCTACCGATGAGGCTTATAAAAAGAATGAAAAATTAAATGAAACTCTTGATGCTCTAGCGAATAAAACTTTAGTTAATTTAACAAAAGCTGGAGCAGGGATTGGCGAAGCTACGTTAAAGCCAGCGATTGAAAATATATTAGGTCTGGTAAATAGCGCAATAGGGGCTTTTGAGGAAGGGGGGATATTTGAGGAGTTCGGAAAAGGAATAGGAAAGGACTTACTCAAAGGAATTGGTTCTTTTATTTCTGGCCCCGGACTGGCCATTTTAACAATAGGTATAGGTAAGCTGTTAATAAATTTTGGCTCGTTCGCTAAAACGGCTATAGCGGGAGTTTTAGAGCTAAATAAGAGCGTTATGGCCAGAAAGGGCATAGAAGATAGCGTTACTGCTGCGTTAATGAAACAGCCCAGTATCATCAAGCAAATCGAAAGGGGGGAGCTTAGCGCCGCAACTGCCGCTAAGGACATGTTGGCGACGATGCGTGCTCAAAACATGGAAGCTTCTAAGCTGGCCCTTACTAGTAGGGCTATAGCCGGAAGCATGATAGGATTGGGGGCTCGAGGCGGGCGCGGAGGAAAGGCCAGTGGGTTTGTTCCTAATTTTGCAGATGCAGGTACAGAGAGAGCTTCTGCGGCTGCGGGGGGTTATAAGGCTGGCGTTATAAAGACAATGAACGTTCCGGGTGAAGGAAGCGTAATGTATAACGGCGCAGAAACCGTTAAGCGTTTTCCGGGGATGACCCAACCGGCTATTATGCCGCCGAAGAAGAGTCTAGCTGGAGCCAACTATAAGTCTGCTTTCGGCGCTGCACATGGCTTTGATCCTTACGCCGCTGAAGGGTTTACACCTAATTTTGTTGCAGGTAGGGGCATGATGCAATCAAGGGCACAAAAAAAGGGGATGACAGCTGCCCAAAGCGCAGGACAACTTCAAATTGTTACGCGATCCGGTTTGACCGTATTGACGAAGGGGCTAGATTATAAGATCGCAGGTGGCAAGGCTCGTTTTACAGCAGTCGGGGAACAAAAGACTTTTAGCGCGGGTTTAGAAGGAGGGGGTACGTCTTTAATGCTGGCAGATGGCCGTATGGTATTGTCCAATAAGCCCCTTCACGGTATGGCTGCCGCGCAAGCTAAAATTCCCGCTGATAAAATTGAGAACTTAGTAGTGGGGGGAGGTTTTCACAATGTAAACAGAGGGCAGCTGACTTACAGAGAAAGTGATTTTGTTGATAGTAAAAGGTTAAAACAAGTAGTGACTGGCGCCGCCGCTGATGGGTTTATCCCTAACTTCCCTAGGGGCTGGACCGATCCGGGCAATCTCAGGAATAACCAAGTTTCTTATCGCGTCGGGGCGGGTGACATGACCAGAGAATATGCACAGAAAAACTATAACTATAAAGGAACTGCTGGGCTTGGCCTGACTCAACATCAGAAAAATGAATATAATAAAAAAGGAGCTAAAGACTCAGTAAAGGAATTTTTGGATGTAAAAGGGCAATTAGGAATAGTTTCTTTATACGGTGCAAGTCAAGGAGTAGCAACTAATAGAACAGCCACGATGAGCGTGGGACAGCTGGGGGTATTTAAAGAACACGTAGCCAAAAATCCGGAAATAGCCAAAGAGAGAATTAGGTTTGGGAATATACAAGTTTCTACCCTTAAAGGTTTAGAGAAGAATTTAATGAAAGAGAAAAAGCCGAGCTTTTCCTCTTTAATAAATAAACACTTAATATCTCCACTCGCTAATATTGGCGCAGAACTCGTTGGAACTAGTTTAGGGAATCAGGCTGACCCGATTGGAGCGATAAAACGAAAAATGGAGGGGCAAACTCTCCTACCTAAACAATCAGAGGGGGAGCTTTTCGAAACTGCCATTAAATTGGCATTACATAGCCCAAAACGTTTCATGCAGTCTATGGGCGACTCCCCAACTGCGCCGTTTGATTTTGAAGAGGGAACGTCTCCTACACAAACATTTAAAAAAAGGTTGGGTTTCCAACTATCTTTAATCAGGGCGGACGCTAAGAGGACTTCGGATCCTGCCGCTGTAAATAGTTTAGTTAAGAAAGCCTATAACCAACACATTTTAATAAAAGAAGGATTGGCTAAAGGCCCTTTACTAGGAGCTATGGGTGGCGGTGCGTTTGGCAAAAGCCCCATGGTTCTACCTATGGCTGGCGACATAAGACAAGAAAAAGCTTTTGGAAGATTAAAAGGTACCGCAAGACGGCCCGGAGGAGCTCACGGTTTTGTTCCTAACTATTCTCCTTTGGGAGACGCTGTCACAAGAGAAAGAGCGGCGGGAGTTCCTGTGTCTGCGATTCGAGTCAGCTCAAGCCCCGCTTTAAGAGGACCCGGAAACCCCGGAGGTCTTGGAGTTCACAATACAATCGATGAACCCGCGGGCCTTGGGCAGGGTATTAGTAGGTCAAGGAGAATGGGGATAAGTCCAAAGACTCATGGCGCAGCTGGAGGTTTTGTGCCTAACTTCGAACCCTCATGGGCTAGACGTTATACTTGGGAGCCCGGGATGCCCAAACCTGCTCCGGCCGCTTCCCCTTTGCCTCCTAGCTTTTTTGATTCTTTTGACAAAGAAAAAGAAAGGATGGACAGGGAGGCTAGATCAAGGAGAGACTCATCTTCTTCGAAAAAACTGGCCGCTTCTGTGGAAAAATTTAACACTGGAGTAGGATCGTTCATGATGGGGGCATCCATGATAGGTTACATGGCGACCCCCTCTATAAACAGACTCTTTGGTCGAGAAGAAGGTGACACGAAGCTTCAGAATCAAATAATGGGAGGCTACATGGGGCAGATTGTTGGCGGGGCGGCGGGGGGTCTCGTAGGCGGTATGGGACAACATGTGAGGGTCGGTGGTCATCGTCTGTGGCGCTCAGGGCTAGCGAGTCGTCGGGCGGCGACGGGGGCCGCGGCAAAAGCTGGAGGATTTAGGATAGCAGCTGGTAGGACTATGGCTACAGCGGGAAAATGGATGCCGCATCCGGCAGCTAAAGTAGGACTTACGGTGGCCGGTACAGTGGCTGGGGGATATGCGTTTGGTGAGATGGGAGAAGAAAGTCCTTGGGACAAGCAAGTACGAAAAAGACGAGAAAAAATAGCGGAAAAAAGGGAAAAGGCTCAGGGATATTTTGGGGCCTCAGAATCGTTTTCCACAGGGCTTACGGGACTGGTGTCGAATTACGAAACTCTTACTGGGCCTCAAAGAGCTGCGCAGTTCAGAGGGGTTTCTGAATCTTTTTCGAAAATGCTTCCGGAGTTACCCGAAGACACAAAAGAAGAGATAAGGGGTTCGTACGTCGAGCTTAAAGGAAGTTTACTCAGAGGTGAGGGTATAGAAGAAGCAGAAAAGAAACTTAGCGAAATTTTAAGTAAAGTAGCGAAGTCAATGGATGACTTAAAAAATGCGGCGGATGGCGCATCCGCCGCATTAGATATGGAAGAAGCAGCTGTAAAATATTCAGGTCTGGAAGGTTCCGGTACTGGCGAGCGTTTACCCGGAAAAATGGTTGGTAGGACGGGTGGTTCATATAATCGAAGGACACCAGTATACCCAGACTTTGAGCTCACTAACATTACTAGCGAAGTTATGAGAAGGGGGTCAGAGCAAATGAACGCTTTTGCAGATTGGATGGAAAAAAATACGGGAATCCCTGAAGGATCATTTAGCCGGACAGATCCTACTCAACACCAAACTCCAATAAGTTACACCGAAACTTACGAACCGGGCACCGGGCCTAGAGGGTTGCTGGATCCCGGGAGAGAATTTATTAAAGAGGCGGTGACGCCGAAATTGCTACCACGAGTCAGCGCGATGCAGGAAGCTATAGCTCAACGAATCATGAGCGAAGACCCTGAAGCGCGAGAAGAAAGCGATGAGCTTTTTAAAAATAAATTTTTTAAAGATAAATGGGAAAAAGAGACATTGGCGAAACGAAATCAGAGAAAGGCACAACAAGATGAAATCCGAGCTCTTCAGCGGTATGAGTTTCTGGGTTTGCCCGGGGCGCCAACTGGAGGAAGGCGACCTGAACCTTTGAATGCTCCCCTACCACTTGATCCCCCCCTTGTCTATTCCGAGGCCGAGTTTAAGAAGGAAAACGCATCGCTCGTCCACAGCCAGAAGTACAAAGATGCGCAAGATGCATTCTATATTCAGCAAAAGATAGATGCTGTGACAAAGGCGGGGCCAAAAGAGGCGAGGGATATTACTTATAAAACGGCGGACGGAACGACGCGCAAGGTCTTTCCTGAGGGGGGAGCTTTGGATGCGCTAACGATTAGTGGGGATGATGGGAAGGGATATGATCCTGTTATTCAGAAAGCGGCATGGGAGGACTACATGAGGGACGTTAACGCTACCGAGATTGGCCTTATAAACACGAAACAAGCTCCCCGCCCTCCACTTCCAGATAGGAAACCTATGATTCAAGAGCTTTTAGGAATACAAAGAGGAGCTAGGATCAGAGAGGCTGGCCGCAAGAAAAGTATGGGTTTGTTCACGAAGACGCAGGCGATGACAGAAACAACTAGAGCGGGGAAAGCGTCTTTAGGTGTTAGGTTAGCTGGAGCACGAGGTGGAGAATATGCTGGACTAGAAGCTCAACGTCAAGCTGACCTTTCAAAAGCAAAAGCAGATAGAGACGATGCTATTGCGGCCGCTAAAGAAAGAGCGAGATTAAAAAAGGAGTCTCTTCAGGATCTGTTTACAGAGGGTATGGGCAAAGCGGGAATATCAAAAGCGTTTTTAGATTCGATACCTTTTGATGTAGATGGGGGGCAAGCTAAAGACGTTCTAACGCAACAATATGATAAGCTTAAAACATTGTTCAATGAGCCAATAACCCTTGGATCCTTAAAAGATATAGATGAAGTGCTAGCAGGTATGTCAGAAAGCGCCAGACTTGGCGGTGACGCGGAAGGCGCTTCGTTATTGCAAGCAAAATTAAAGGATTTAAAGCAAGCGTCAAAAACGGCCGAAGAGGGAATGCTGGACCTTTCGAACACTACGACCTCCTCTAACGCAGCTTTTGAATTACTAAAACCTCACATAGAAGGCTTAGCGGATGAGACTTTAAGAGTGACTAAAGCGCTCAAGCTATTTTCCGCCGCGGCAATGAATGTGGCTAGAGCCGAAAATGTGCGCGTTGCCAAAAGCAAGGTTGAAGCTCTGAAAAACGTAAAAGGAGCTACGGGAGCTGAGAAAGCGGACGCCGCAACGGAATTAAGACGTGCGAAGATTGCCGCCGGAGAAGGTTTTCAGGGCTTTGGAGGGTTGAGGGATTCGTTTAGATATAATATAAATGATGCCGCTCTTGAATTTGACGTAGCCATGGTTGACCTTGGTTATACTATCAAGGACTCAATGAAGGACGCTATTAAAAATATAGCTTCTGGAGCCGACAGTTTTAAAGACGCCATGTTTAACGTTTTCGCGGCGGTGGCCGACAAGCTTGCCGATCAGGGAATCAGCATGGGCGTTGATTCAATGTTCAACTGGTTAAGTAAAGTTGGGCAGAATAAGCACGGCGGCTATATCCCTCGTGGATATAATCAAGGCGGAGTTGTAGCTGGCGGTTCGGGGGTTAGGGATGACGTAATGACCCGTATGCAAGGCGGCGAATACGTGATCAAGAAAAGCTCTGCACAAAAGATCGGTTACGGAACGCTTGGCGCGATAAATAGTTACGGAGGAGGTGGGAAGGCTAGAGTTTCTCTTGCTAAGGAATTTTTATATACTGGCGATGATCCCAGAAGGCCGACTGGAGGAAATTATAACGTTAGCAGAAACCTTTCTACCGCAGCTTTGTTCAGGGAAGATGATCCGCAAACCAGCGAGATGTTCGGCAGGCAATCAACTCTTACGAGTTATCTCGAATATAGAAGAAAAGAACAGGAAAGAAGGGATAAGATTCTTGACGGTATAAAACAACAAAAAAAACAAAGGTTGACAAACGCCTATATGAGCGCTGCGATGAGGATCGGCGTCGCAAAATTTGGAGAGCATTTGGAAGCAAAAAATGCAGAAATTGGTGGAAAAGCGCCTTTGCCTGCAGGAGGAGAAGATCAGTCTCCAACTTGGGGCGGCGCAAGAGGCGGTTCTCCTGCGATGGTAATGGGCGGCGAATACGTAATGAGCCCAAGAGCTGTATCTAAATACGGAACAGGTTTCATGTCTCAATTAAATCAAGGAAGACTTCCTAGTTTTCAAAGCGGCGGGCTTGTTGGTGGCGGCGCTGCAATGGCAGCTGGCATTACCACTAATAATGTAAGCCTTAGCGTAAATATAGACAAGTCCGGAGGGGCTACTGCGGAAACAGGCGGCGGATCAAAAAGCGAAGCTAAAAACGACGAAAGAGGAGACGCGGAGGAGGCTCAAAGAAACAAGGAGTTCGCGGAAGCCATACGCGGAGCGGTACTCAAGGAAATAACCAAGCAGCAAAGGCCCGGTGGATTGCTAAGAGATGGCGCGACTTGGGCGGCGGGAAGAAGACCTTAAATTCTCGATTCTAGCTGATCGATTCTTTTTTCCAGCTCTAGTATTTTCTTTTCTATAATTGCGGAGCCTTGGTTGTATAGGTTATATGCGTTTATCGTTCCCTTTTCTACTATTGGGATCCCGAACTTTTCTGTATAGTCAACTTTTTGAGCGATGCATATAAAACCGCCCAAAAGATTGTCTTTGCATTTTTCACCAAGCGTTATTTCTGTCCTGCGTATTTTTATTTCTCCTTTTTTTACAAAGTCAGGTAGGTCGTATTCAAAATCTATATAGTTTCTTCTTTCTTTAAACACCGGTTCTTTTGCTGTTTTTTCTATTATTGTTTTTTTGTTGTTTTCTATCATTTCGCAGACGATTTCTAAGCCCTTTCCTGAGCCTCCTTCTGGGATAAAGTTTTTGTACCCTTCTTGAAAGAAACTCGATTCGGTTTTGATTTCAGCTTTAACAACCCCGCCGTCTTTGTTTACTTCTTTAACTAAGACAAGACCCGCTCCTCCAGAGCCCAGTATTTTAATTTCGTCGTTTTGTTTATACCCTGAACCCGGGACTGGTATGGAAAAGGCTTCATTGATTTTATACTCTTTAAGGTGGATTTCTAAATAGTCTTTTTTGTAGATTTCCTTTTCTTCTAAATCTTTAACATAAATATATGATTTTTCGTCAGGCGATTTTATGGTTTTGAATTTTAGCCATTTTTCCTTTTCATTTATTTCTTTGATTTCAAAGAGCTCGTCTTGGATCCTTATCGAAAATTTTTCGGTTATAGAAAAGGGGTACTTCCGGGATCCGGCAATCAACTTATCAGAGCCTTCTTTTATAAAGGCGAGAAAAGTAATGGATTTCATATAGGTTATTTTATTAATTATCGGACATAAATCCAATAAAAATTTTACAAGCTACTATCTTTTCATTGTTTGAGATTTCTATCTTAAGTTCACTTTTAATTGTTTCTGTTTTTATTTTTATCGTATTTGATTGCACTCCTATTACGTAGGCATTGCCGGATTTTTCGGAGTAGCTTATTACGGGTACGTAATCTTTTTCTTCTTTAAGTTGAATAGTTAAGGTTGCTGTTTTAGAGTCGGAAGATAAGGTTTGACTGAAGTCTGATATGCCCTTTTCAGATATTACCGAAGACTCCTTATTTTTGAATTTCCCGCCGTCAGCCACAAGGATATAGCAGTACGCCTTATAAGATAAAGCTTTCGCCCCTTCGTCTACTGGCGACTTTTTAAACAAAGTCATTGAATTTGGCTGCTTGCTTAAGTGTTTTGCAGGGTCGAATTTATCTTCTATGTTATTCAAGGGGGTTATGGTTTTGCTGAATTGTAGATTTTTTTCCCCCAAGATAGTGTCTGCAAGTTGTCCGTTTAATGTTGTTGTTCTGGTCTTGTTATCAGGGAAGAAATGTTTGGCTCGTATTAATTCGTCGAAGAAGCCCACTATGACGTGGCTTTTAGTTAACCTTCGATCCTTAGCAAAAGGAGCGAAAGGGAAAGTGATAGCGTCTTCACTATAAGAGAAATCGCTACTTAGAACAAATCCTCTATTTACAAAAATAGAATCTTGACCTTGTACGGATATTTCTTGGGTAGTTGGCTCACTTCCGTTTTCTGATATCGATATGTGCGCGGGATTCAAAGCAAAGGCTTCGTCGGCATAATAAATCACGCATCCTTTTATTCCATCGAAATATTTCGAAAATATTTCTTCATTAGACAGGTATTTTTTATTTGGGGAAGTGGTAGAGTCTATGCTTTCAAATACAGATACGGACACTGCTCCCCTGTCTGTCATTTTCGCTTCGGCTATGTAGGGGATTTTCTTGTCATAGCCTTCTTGCGGCGTTACGAAACTCTCTCTATCATTGTATTCGTCGCATACCATGAGCCCGCTAGGGGGGAGGAGGTTAACTTCTACTATGTCGTATCCTACATGCTCTAGTCCAAAGCTTCCTTCATTTTCATTCATTACTCCGTCATGAACCTCGTTTCCTGCGCTAGTGTTCTTGTCTGTAGTGTAGGCTTCTACGACAAGGTCAAAATTTCTCAAGGGAACTATCTCTTCGGTGAAGTGTGATGTGGCGGCGAATCCGGAAGCCATGAAGTAGTTTTCCCCATTTTCTACTTGCTTCTTTACTGCTTGAGCCACCTCGATAGAGTTGAGCCCTTGTGGGAATGTAATTGGAACCTCGAGGATGGGTTGCCCAGTTATTTCAAAGTATATATCTTTGTGCGGAGTGTTGCTATTGCCGCTTTGTTTTCTTATAGTGACTCTGCTGAATGAGTCAAATCTGATTGACTGCATTTCGTGTTTATCAGCAAACGAAGTAGTATAGATGAACGAAGGGGACGGTTCGTTTATGAGATTTAAAGATGACGTAGAACTGCCTAGCCGCTTATCGCCCCCTTTGTTTTCATTGAACTCTGGGTGTGTATCGCTAGTTAAACCATAAATGTTGATGCTCTGGGCAAAACTTGATGATATAGCTTTATCTACATCTACATTCAAGCCTTCTCCTTGTTCCTCGGAGGTTGGTTCGCCAACTGGAGTCGAGGTTGTTTCTTGATCTACTCCTACGTTGGTTTTAGCTCCGGGATAATATGTAGGGCCGTACCAGTGACTGTCTCTGTTGGCCCATATGGAAAAAAAGTATTTCCCTTCTTCTGGGAAAGTGTATTCTATTTCGTAGAGTTCGTAGTTTTTCACTTCTTCTGAAACTACGAAATCGCTTCCGTGTTTTTCAATTGGTATATCTTGCGTATCTGGACCGAGATGAATCGAGTTGTCTATAAAACTTTCCTGCGCCTCTGCTAGTTGTTCAGTTCTGATTGAGCTGTTAAATTTTGTACCGTATTTTACATAAACATGATACTTGTCGTAGTTAGTATTCTCTGCAGAATACTCTACTTCATTGTTATCGGGGCCGTTGTAGGCGTTCCATCTTAAAGTTGCTTTTGTTCCGTGTTTTGGCATTTTTTTATTGGTATGTACCAAATATACTCGTATTGTTTTCCGCTATTTTTGTGTGAACATCAAAGTTTATGTTTAAGTGAACGTTATACTCATTCGAGTCTTCGCTACCGTCTTGATGTGATACGACTGAATTGTATTTATTGCATTTCTCTTGAGCTAAGGTTTGAGTAACCGTTGATAGTCCGTAAGTACTGTCAGTATTTAACGGACTCTCTGCTAAAATCTCTTCTTGGGTGTAGTGGGGTGTCGTTATGTCTAAAAATTCGTTCTGATTATTTTCAATATACAAATTTTTGCTCGAGGTTTTTATCCCCAGCATAGGCTGCTCGAGTTTAAAATGGTATGTCAAGTTGGCCTTTCCTTCACCTCTGTGTTTATTCGCCGGGTCTACTTTTCTTCCAGCTAAGTATAAGCAGTCGGTTACGTTTCTACTTGTTATATCGTTACCTTCAGTATCGTACTGCATGTATATTTTTCCCGGGTATTGAACTTTCTTCGGATCTTTCTCCAAATAAGGACTAATAAAATATTCTTCTATTATATTTTGAGGGACGTCGTATAGCTTTGGCGCTGTGTTATAACCAAAGTCTTCTTGGAGTTCTTCTGTGCCGTCTTCTCTTTCGAAGACCCGTACGTCGTCGTGCTTAGCTACAAAGCACGGATCTGCTTGACATGCAGGTGGGTTCTGCTTGACTGGGCGGTCTTTTAAGTTAAATGCAAAAGCATATCTAAACCCTACTTGATCGTAACAGTCTTTAGCGTCTACGGGGGAAAAGTCAACGTAAAATACTGCGTATTGGCCATCTGTTATGTAGTTAGATAAGGCTTTTAATTGGTTTTGCATGATCTCATTTACGTCTTGGCTGCCGAAGCGGGTTACAGGCGCAATTTTAAAATTAAAAACGGAGTTTTTCGTGTCACGGCAATAACAGTAGCTCATTTGAGCTAAGTCTTTATGCTTAACGATATACTCCATGGTTTTTTCAGACCCGGGAACTATTGCGTCTGTGAAAGCTAGGTTTATATCTGCGTACGGCTTCGCATCTGTATTAGGCGCGTGATTGCCGTCGGCTGGTTCGGGGGGGTCGGAGGTGGTGCAGGCACAACCGGGTACGTAGGGCTTAACTCCTTCTG
>Ga0208010_1000587_pt1 | contig 12848 bp, 16 predicted proteins | sample 2_EtaG_FD_184074 | JGI IMG/M metagenome (GOLD analysis project Ga0208010, IMG submission 184074) | Marine viral communities from the Subarctic Pacific Ocean - 2_ETSP_OMZ_AT15125 metaG (SPAdes) (version 2) | ecosystem: Environmental > Aquatic > Marine > Oceanic | place: Pacific Ocean | collected... | reverse complement strand
AAAATGTCGCCGTCGAACATTCTTTCGAAGTGATCGAAAACGTTGTCGAAGCCTATTGTAACTGGTCTGAGTTGATTGAAAATAGATAATGCTTTATTCATGGTAACCTCCTTTTAAAGCAAGATTATTAGGACCCATTATGGCATCCATATATTATATATAGACTATATCAGCCACTTTTTCAAGTCTTCACCTAAAACTTGTGTTGCAATATCTATTTTATTTCTCAGGGATTGAACAATCTGTTCATCAACAGTCTTCTCGGCAATCAGGTCAATATAGGTGACCTTTGATTTTTGCCCGATGCGATGAACTCTGTCTTCTGATTGTAGACGTGTCTCTAAATCGTAATTGTTGCTATAATAAATAACAGTATGACTAGCGGTAAGAGTAAGACCATACCCTCCTGTCTTTGGATTAGCAATGAGATAAGTAAGAGGTGCTTCCTTATCTTGAAAGTCAAGTATAGTTTTATCCCTATCATCCATAGGCGTGTCACCGTACAGATTAGCCACAGCAGGTTTCCCGTATTTCTTTTCCAATTCCCTGGTAATTGTCCGTATGTCATGGCGATAATTCGCCCAAATAATAACCTTGCCATCAACTTCCTCCAGTGCACTTAATAGTTCCTTTAGACGATTATTTTTTATCTCTTTGATCGTCCCGTCATCCAATGTTATATGCCCGCACGTAATTTGATGCAATCGCATAAGCTGCGTCAGTACGGAAAAGGCCGTCATTGTTTTTCCTTCCAATTCCGCTACCGCGAATTTTTTCATTTCATGATATGCTTTCAATTGTTCGGGCGTCAGGGAAACGATCCGTTTCATATAAATCTTTTCAGGAAGATCCAGGCATTCCTCTTTTAATATGCGCGTGGAAAACTTTTCCAGCTTGGCATTCAATTCATCAAGACGGACATATTTAATGATATGATGATAACTGTGACTTCCTCCCGCAGCTGTCCTCTGTGACATGAGCGCATACCTGTTTTTAAACGCCCAGTAGGAGCTGAAGTCCAATAGATAGGGATCAAGAAAATAACACTGCGTGTACAGGTCGAGTGGACTTTTTGTCACGGGAGATCCCGTGAGTATTCTTCGATACTTCGCATAATTCCCCAGTTTCAGGGCGCTTTTTGTCCGTGACGCCGTTGATGATTTTATGGTTGTTGATTCATCGATGGCCATCAGTGAACGATGCCCCAAAAGAAATTTATAGGCGGCCTCGTATCCCTTCATCGTGCTTAACGCCTCCACATTCATGAGAAAAATAGTCAAGTCATCCGTGATCACGGACAACGAATCAAGTAATTCTTTTTCTTTTTTTGTTGGTGTCGGTGTCCAGCATACAATATTGGCTTTAATATGATCGGCAAGATGAAGGGGTATTTCCTGGTTTTTCCAGTTTCTATACACACCCTTGGGTGCGATAATTAATACGGAGTCGACTCTTCCCTGGTCATAGAGCATTGCAACATTGTCAAGGAGAACCTTGGATTTTCCTGTTCCCATTTCCATAAAGTAGGCATGGGTTTCCTTATTCCAAGAGTTTTCCAATGCTTCAAGCTGATGCTCGAAAGGCTTCGTTTTAAAATTGTAATCCATATACTTTCTAATTCCTACATATATACATTGCAAAATAAAAATCAAGTGTTATATAAAATTTGAGAATTAAAGAATGACAGTTTACGTGATACAAGAAATGCCGTACAAGGATTTTCTTAGTGCGGAAAAATACGGGGAATTAAAGCCTGTGCTGGAACCTGGCTATCAACTCATATTAAGTCCGGCTCCGACAGTCACAAAAATAAAGCGTGTCCTCAAAAATTTCAACGATGATGATTATTTACTTTTAATTGGAGATCCATCAATAATAGGGGTTGCATGTGCCGTGGCTTCTGATATAAATATGGGACGATTTAAAGTATTGAAATGGGATAGGCGTAGAGAAAAATACCTACCCCTGGAAATTGATATAACAGGAAGAAGAAAGTATGACGAAATTACATAGTATATTAGAAAAAGATCATTTAACTCCTGTTGATGATGTGTCTCTAAAGGCGCTTTCCCAAAAATGTAATAAACTTGAGGCCTTACAGACTGAAATCAATCAACAGGAACAGAATATTAAAGCATTAAAAGAAAAACAACGCAAGTTGTCCGAGGAGGAAATTCCGACTTTTTTGCAAGAAAAAGGCTTGACAAGTATTCGCCTGAACAACGGAACGGAAGTATCTGTAGCCGAGGATATCAAACCTGGTGTTCTAGTAGACAATAGACCCTTTTGTTATCAATGGCTTAGGGATAACGGCTTTGGGGATTTAATCAAAAATATTGTATCTGTTGATTTTGGCATGGGCGAGGATGAGGATGCAATAAACTTAAAAAAACAAATTGAGGAATTGGGTTTGGTATGTGCTGAAAAAGAAAGTGTACATTATCAAACTTTAAAGGCTTTCGTTGGTGAGCAACATCATAAAGGTGTGAGCCTGCCTGACGAATTTGGTGTGCATGTGGCCAATGTAACAAAAATCGTGCGAAAAAAGAAAATTACATAATTGACAATAAGGAGGTTCTAATGTCGAAAAATGGTAATAGTAACGGCAAGGCCGTTATGAAAAAAGAAAGAACTCTTCCTGCGAATATACTAGAGCAGGATGCAGTAGGAGGCTTGGAAGGTATAAGTCATGATGATTTAGCAACTCCAAGGCTTAAAATCTTAATGCAACTCTCACCTGAGCTTGAGTCAAATGAAAAGGCTCGTGCAGGTATGATATTTAATACCGTGACTGGTGAAGTGTACAGTGGCAAAGAGGGAATACTTGTCCTTCCCTGTTCTTTCCAAAGACAGTATGTCGAATGGGAAGAAAGAGGACATGGCAGTGGCGCTCCCGTTAATGTCTATAGTTCGGATAGTGATATCCTGCAAAAAGTTACTCGTGATCAAAGTAATAAGGATCGATTGGAGAATGGCAATTATGTGGAAACATGTGCCAATCACTTCGTTTTGCTTCTTGACAAAGAAACAAAATCAGGCTCTCCAGCCGTTATTACGATGAAGAGCACTCAGTTGAAAAAAAGCCGACGATGGAATTCCATGATGTTGAATCTAAAAATTCAAGGATCTAACGGACCCTTCACGCCCGCTTCTTACAGCCACATCTATAAGTTATCAGTAGACAAGGAAAAAAATGATCTTGGCTCCTGGTTTGGATGGAACATTGAAAGAATCAAGCCCTTAACGGATCAAAATATTTATGCTCTCGCAAAAGAATTTGCGGAAAGTGTGAAAACAGGTTCTGTTAAAGCAAAACCAGAAGTGGAAGATTCTGCAAGTGGCAGTAAAATCACGCCGTTTTAATTTTATTGGGGGGCGATGCCCCCCTTTTCCAACAACTGAGTAAAAAATGGAAACATACGACGTAGCGACATTTAAAACAATTTTCAAGGGACTTGAACGTGCCTATGGTCAGTACAGATCAGGGGAGCAAAAGGAAAATGGAAAACAAGGTGGTCAAGCTTATATAGTAAAAGGACTTGTCACAGATAAAATGTGGCAAGATCATTTGGAAGGAAAAGGTCCTAGTCTAGGCATTATTCCTATTATGGATGATTCCAAATGCTATTGGGGATGCATTGATGTTGATATGTACCCCATTAATCTAAAAGAACTCGTACAAAAAATTAATTCAAAACAACTGCCACTGATCATATGCCGATCAAAAAGTGGCGGTGCACATATTTTTATATTTACAAAAGAAGCCGTATCCGCAGTGCTGATGAGAGAAAAACTGTCCGACATTGCAGCTTTCTTGGGATTTGCCAACTGTGAAATTTTTCCCAAACAAGTTGAAATTAGAGCGGATCGCGGGGACACGGGAAACTTTTTAAATCTGCCATACTTCAATGGAAATGAAACAGATCGCTATGCGATTAACAACGAAGGAAAAGCTTATTCGTTAGTAGAATTTTTTACATTATATTCTAAAGTTGTACTAACAGAATCAGACCTGAGAAAAGTATCTACAATCAAAAAAGTGGAAAATGGATTTGACGGTCCTCCGTGCCTAGAGCATCTAATGCAGGAAAACATTCCGGAAGGGGGACGGGACAACACTCTGTACCAATACGCCGTGTACGCAAAAAAGAAATGGCCTGACTCCTGGCAGGGAAAAATTGATGAATTCAATCATAAGCATATGGATCCGTACTTGCCTTCAACACAGGTACAAAAAACAATCAGCCAGCATGAGAAAAAGAACTATCGGTATAAATGCAAGGATCAGCCCATGTGTTCGGTGTGCAATGCCTCCCTTTGCAAGACTAGAAAATACGGCATAGGAAACGATTACAATCACACCGTAACGGATTTAACGAAATATGAGTCCGATGAGTCGGTGTGGTTTTTAAACTTGGATGGCAGAAGACTGTGTATTTCAACGGAAGAGTTCTTTGATCAAGCTAAATTCAGAAAAGCATGCATGAACAGCTTGAATATTCTGCCGAATAAAATGAGCGCACGGGATTGGGATGTGCGCATTCAAAGTTTACTGGCGGAAGTAGAAGTCATTGATATGCCTGAAGAAGTGACAAAAATAGGTCGCTTTGACAATCATCTTGAAGCTTTCCTTGCTGACCAGGGAGAAGCGATGACGATTGATGAAATACTTATTGATAAGTCATGGACACCGCAGGATGAGGAAGTGACATATTTTAAATTATCTTCCCTAGAAAAATATTTAAACAAGCAACGATTTAGTAATTTCAGTTCAACACAGATGTGTGCCCGCATTCGGGAATTGGACGGTGACTCCACAAAGAAAAAGATCAGAGGAAAATTGTATCACTTATGGTATGTTCCTAAAAATTTTAAGGAATTAGATGAAAGAGACACAAGTGACCTTAAACTGCCAGACCTTAAACCAGTGACGCCGTTCTGATGAAAACTAAAATAATTAAAGCACGTAGAGGAAAAAGTTTTACTCCCGAAGAGGATAGGACGCTAATTGATTCCATAGCAAAGGGTATGACTTATGAGCAGATAGGACATTCTTTAAATAGGACATATAAGTCTATAGAGAAAAGAAGGGCGAGAATAAATGAAGGTGCAAACGGTCACATATATAATAATGCATACATAGCAAAATTGAGAGCAAATACGGGTAGTCGTCTTGGTGACATAACCGAGATCGACATGTGTGCCTATTTTATGAAAAAAGGATGGGAAGTATTTAGAAATGTTTCATCATGTGGACCAATAGATTTTGTTATTTTTAATAAAAAGACAGTAAAATATTATTTTATTGACGCTAAAACAAGTAACTTGAGTTCCAAAAGGGGATCTTTTTTGCATGAAAAAATACACACAGCAATTTTTGCTTTAAGTAAAGTATCAGAATACGAAACTAAAACGATTGTTCGTTTACGAAACACAATTAACGTAAATGAGGTAATAGAAATATGAAAATTAAAAATATTTATCCTTATAAAGATTTGAAACGCAACGACGGTGGAATACGAACCTACGAAACAAAGGACGGCGTCAAGTTTCCGTCCGTGACATCCATCCTTTCCGAAACGCAGTCGGAAGAAAAGAAAATGGGACTGGAGAAGTGGAAGAAACGGGTTGGAGCGAAGGAAGCGGCGAGAATCAAGCGTGACGCTTCCAAAGTGGGAACGAGCATGCACAAGTATCTGGAGAATTACCTGCTTGACAGGGGATACGTCGATGACACGCGCATAGGTCGCATCGCCCGTCCCATGGCCAAGGAAATAATTAAAAAGGGATTGGTGGACTTGGAGGAACTATGGGGATCAGAAGTTCATTTGTATTATCCAGGCTTGTACGCGGGCACCACGGACGTGGTTGGAATTTACAAGGGAAAGCCAGCCATCGTTGATTTCAAGCAGACTAACAGGCCGAAGCAGGAAAGCTGGGTGACGGACTATAAGCTGCAGTTAGCCGCATATGCAATGGCGCATAATATTCTATTTGATACGAAGATAAGCACGGCGGTTATTCTCATGTGCTCCCGTGACAGATATTTCCAGAAATTTGAACTGAATGAAAAGGATTACTGGTACATATGTTGTAAGTGGATGACAAGAGTGGCGGAGTTCTATGGCGACTAAAATCATACTCGGTCCTCCCGGAACAGGGAAAACGGAACACTTGTTGAGGCAGGTGGAAAAGGAACTCGCCGACGGAACCTATCCCAATAGCATTGGCTATTTCTCCTACACCGTTAAAGCTGCCGACGAGGCACGCACCAGAGCCATTGATCGATTTAAGGAACTGAATAAAAAAGATTTTATGTATTTCAGGACACTGCACAGTCTTGCCTTCAAGCAGTTGGGATTGTCCAAGAACGATGTTATGGGAGATGCACACTACAAGGAGCTATCAAGTCTTCTTGGCATTAAACTGAGCAACACGAACCGTCGCATGGACAGTTTTGGAACGGGAATGCAGGATGATGTCTTTGCCCGTATTATTGACATGGCAAGAGCCCGTAATGTCAGTCTGCGCCAACAGTTCCAGGAATCAGGACACCTTGACGGCGGATGGATGAAACTTAAATACATTGCCGACGGCATTTCAAAATACAAGAAGGAACGCAACATCTACGACTTCACCGACATGATTATTGAATTTGTAGCCAAGGCTACACTTGAGGATATTGTTCCTGACCTTGATGTTCTCATCATTGACGAAGCTCAGGACCTTCTTCCCATTCAATGGGAAATGGTGAAAGTACTGATGAAACATTCCAAGCGCGTCTTTATTGCGGGAGATGACGACCAGTCCATATTCAAGTGGGCGGGCGCTAATCCTGGAGATCTTATCGGACTGAAGGGAGAGCGCTACATTCTCAACCAGTCACACCGCATCCCGAAGAAGATTCACAGCGTGGCGACAACGCTGATCAGCCGTATTGAAAACAGGATACCAAAGCTGTGGAAAGCGAAGGCTGAACCTATTAAAGATGAAGATGGAAATATTACTGGATATAAAGAGGAGGAAGGTGATCTACAATTCCACAACCTACGTGAGGCCGTCTATCAGCTCATGGGTGAGGGAGAATGGCTGATCATGACTAGGGACAACTATACGCTGGAGCAGATATCGGAAGACCTAAGGCAGAGAGGATTGTTCTTTTCCAAGTTTGGACACGCCTCCGTCAGTGAGAAGAAATTAAAGGCCATCAACGCCTGGACGGACCTCGCACAGAGGGACAAGCAGTTAACGTTGGATGAAGTTAAGACAATCTACCACTATCTGTCCGTTCGTGTAGGCGTGAAATACGGTCATAAAAGCATGTCCGACGCCGATCCAGACGCCCTGTACGACTACGAGCATCTGGTCACGAACCACGGACTGTTACTGTCCCAGGAAAAGCTGTGGCACGAGGCGTTGGATCGCATGCCGATGCGGGAAGTCGTGTACATCGTCGCGGCGTTGCGAAGAAAAGAAAATCTGAACCGCGCGCCACGGATCAACATATCAACGATACACGGTGCCAAGGGTGGCGAAGCGGACAATGTTATGCTATTAACGGACATGCCACGCAAGGCGGATGAGGCTTATTTTCAGAATCCCGATGATGAGCGCCGTGTGTTCTACGTGGGAATGACGAGGGCAAAGAAAGCGTTGCACATCGTTCATTCACAAAGTGAAAGAGAATTCAGAGAGGCTTTTTATTAATGATACCTGTATCGGTGGAGCTTTTAAAAGAGGCAAAGAAGCTAGTTGAGAAGGATCGCCACGAAGATTACGGCGACAAGCTTCTAAACCACCAGAACATAGCAAAGCTGTGGAGTGCCTTCCTTGACGTGGAAATATCAGCGCACGACGTCGCCATTTGCATGGGTCTTGTGAAGATTGCACGTCTAAAGCACGCCCATAAAAAGGACAGTTACCTTGACCTTGCGGCATACGCCGCCATAGCGGGGGAGATAGAGGAGCGAACTGATCGCCATCAATCATTTGAAGGTGAAGGTGAAAGACGGGGACGAATTACAAAGGAATACGTTAAATCCCTGAACAAGGTCATGGATGAACTGGAGGAAAAATGATGAACAGCTACGTAGTTTATGGACAAAGACTGCCTTGGGTTCTTGGTTGGCATAGAACCAGGTATGATCCGGATATAGATGCTCCTAATATTGAAGAAGCGGTAAAAATATTTAATGAAGATCCGTATCATAAGGAATATTTTGCCACAGGTGCCCGTTGCATTATGTGGAGCGAATCCTGGCAGTTGCCAGACGCAGATTTCAAACGTATGAGAACAACTCGTTACTGGAAAAAGAAAAAAGAAATGGAAGAATTGGAAAAAAATAATCCTCATTTAAAATTCTCTATGTGGAAAGATAAAAACGCAATTTTAAAGAACTCCGAACCTGTTGAAATTTTAAAGAACCGTTTTTATATTTATTTTTTAATTCGAGAAAATGAAATAGTTTATATCGGACAAACCGATAATTTTGTCACGCGCTTAAAAAATCATCAAAAAAGAATAACCTTTGATCGCTACTCCGTTCAACACTTGGAATGCACTCCAGGAGAAGTTAAACTTATAGAAAGTCAATTAATTTTACATCACAAGCCCTGTGAAAATAAGAATTTAAAATGACCCAGCGACCTTTATTTGAACCTCCGAAAGAATGGGTGGCTCCCCAGAGCCTGCCCGACTTGTCGGACGCCAAAGAGATCGCGGTTGACTTGGAGACGCACGATCCACACATCATGGACCTCGGACCGGGATGGGCGACGGGAAGGGGAAAAGTTGTCGGTATTGCCCTGGCCGTTGATGGATGGAAAGGATATTTTCCTATTGCCCACGAGGGTGGAGGAAATTTTGACGAAAAACTTATTAAAGAACAACTTAGACCCATTCTAAACAGCGATGCCGATAAAATATTTCATAACGCAAGTTATGATGTGGGATGGCTACGCCATTGGGGAGTCGAAGTAAAAGGACGCTATATTGATACAATGATTGCAGCAGCCATCATTGATGAGAACAGAATGCCTGGACAGTATAATTTAAACGCCGTTGCCAAAGACTACATACAGGAAAAGAAAAATGAGGCCTTGCTGTATGAAGCTGCGCAAGCGTGGCAAGTGGATGCCAAGGCAGAGATGTACAAGCTACCCTACCAATATGTTGGACCTTACGCGGAACAGGATGCGGCCATCACCCTCCGGCTATGGAATACATTAAAGATTGAATTAGTCAGGCAGGAACTCACAAGTATTTTTGATTTAGAGACGGAACTTCTCCCCGTCCTCATTGATATGAAATGGAAAGGTGTTCGCATTGATTTGGAAATGGCGCATAAAATAAAAAAATCCTTGCAAAAAGAAGAAAAGAAAATTTTATTGGAATTAAAAAAAGAGATCGGATTTGAAGTGGAAGTATTCGCACCTACGTCCGTAGCAAAAGCTTTTGATAAAAAGAAGATTAAATACAACAAAACAGAAAGTGGTCTTCCTAGTTTTGATAAAAATTTTCTAGCCTCCCTGAAAGATCCCTTTGCGGAAAAAATTGTGCAAGCACGGGAAATATTCAAGGCTCGATCAACATTCATTGATTCCCTGTTAAAACATGAGCATGACGGAAGAATTCACGGGGAAATCAATCAGTTAAAATCAGACCAGGGAGGTACTATTACGGGACGTTTGAGTATGTCAAATCCTAACCTGCAGCAAATCCCTTCCCGGAACGAGAAGATTGGTCCTATGATAAGACGACTATTCATTCCAGAAGATGGATGTAAATGGGGTAGTTTTGATTATTCCCAACAGGAACCACGGCTCGTCGTTCATTTCGCAGCTCTGACGCACGGTGGCTTGGACGGTTCGTCAGAATTTGTAGATGCATATAATAACGATCCTGATACTGATTTTCATCAAATAGCGGGTGATATGGCAGGTATAGATCGTAAAACAGCTAAAACAATGAATTTAGGATTGTTTTACGGTATGGGCAAAGGTAAGTTAGGCAGTCAGCTAGGGCTGGGGGAAGAGGATACGAAAGAATTATTCACCACCTATCACGCACGCGTTCCTTTCGTAAAACAGTTGATGAATTTGGCAATGAAGACGGCGAACGATAACGGTCAGGTACGGACAATTTTAGGTCGTAAGTGTCGTTTTAATACATGGGAACCTAATATGTTTCATGTTGGTCCAACAAAAGCCTTATCTCGTGACGAAGCAGAAAAAGAATATGGTCGAAATATTAAAAGAGCCTGGACTTACAAAGCGTTAAACAAGCTCATTCAAGGAAGCGCCGCGGATCAAACCAAGAAAGCAATGATAGAAGTTCATAAGGTGGGCATCATTCCTCACATACAAGTACACGATGAACTGAATTTTTCAATCACGGGTGAACTGATGCGTGATGAAATAAAAAATATCATGGAGAATTGCATCAAGCTGGAAGTCCCAAGCAAGGTGGACGCCAAGGAAGGGAAGTCATGGGGAGACATAAAGAAATAAAAATAATCGCCACAGAATGCCTGTTCTGCAATGAGACGATTTTTCCAAAGAAAATATCAGGTGACATATATAAATGCCCTGAATGTGGATGTTTCCTGGAATTGGAAAAAGAGGAAAAAACCGTTATTTTTGAGCCTGAAATGGACTTAGACCCAACTATTCACTGATTTTACTTGATTTTCCCATTTAATTAGTATATAATGCAGGCGTAGAAAAAAGATGAATTTTTTATTGGGATTAGCAATCATTATTCTTTTTTGGAAGCCAATAATTTTCATTATATTATTAATTATTATTCTTTTAGGAGGAATATGACAGACATATCAAAATATAAATCCGTAGCCGTGAAGCTGCCTGTTTGGAGCAGGTTGCAATCTTTCGCGGGACAGGATTTACGATCAGTCGGCAAAGTCATTGAGTGGCTCGTCGACAAGGAAAACAAAGTGCGCAAGAGAAAAAAACTTAAAAACGGGAGGGGCAATGGAAACTAAGGAAGCCGTTCGCATCGTTCTTGAGTACGCCAAGCATGACAGGACAGCGGGAGGATTTGCTGAAGCTGTTGAAAAGTTAAGTAATGAGTTTGGTGAAAAAACATTGAATTTTGAAGCTGAATCCTTTGAACAGAAAAAATTTGAAATAACCGTTCGACAAACCAATACAATCACTTACGAGGTTGAAGATTTTAGTGAATCTCTAGCCGCAAAACAGGTTCAAGATTGCATTGATGATAGAAATTGGGAAGAATTGCTTAAATATTCACCAAAAAGTAAGGATTTTAAGCCAATTCCACCATTTTCCTTTGAAGTTGCGCGCTGGGGCGTGAAAGAGGACGTTTTAAGGCCTAATCCTCACGCTAAATCATCCTAAATACTTGCAATTTTTAATAAAAAACTGTATTTTAACCCATCTGAAGATCCGCTAAACTTCAGATTCTTACATCAATGGGATGAGATGTCAGACACCTTGACAATCTCCTTACCCTCTGCGGATAGGAAATGGTGTGACAGCCCGGAGAGACGGGCATTCAGAGAGGTGCAACTTGGATGACAAACAGACATTAAGCACAAGAAAGACACTGCTCGATCTCGTCGTTGGAGACGAAAAAATAATAAAAAGCACGTCGGAAAAACTCAAGACACTTGAAACATTCAAGCGCATATGGGAGGCGCAGGACGGCAGTTCCTTGCGAAAGGAGACCTTTAAACTGTTGGGAAAAAGCACGCTTGCCTTATCAAAATGATCCTGCATGAAAACATCCAGTGGGTAAAAGACATCAATGACATTCATCCTCGCTACCCTGAGAAAGGCGTCCAGGCGCTCAAGCACGTTTTTTACAAGGACGGCACGGATCAAAAATATTCCTTTGAGGAATGGAACATCATTGTAGATGAAGGAGAAAAAAAATTTGAAGAGGGGCAGGCGTTGATAGAAAAAATGAGGAGTCTAAAAAATGAATGAACACCGGATCAGCTACAACATCTACAAGCCGTTCGGTCCCAGCGTCCTGAAATCGTCCGTCCCCCAGGCGGGCGTTGATCTCATTAATAAGATCGCCGACGATATTCTGAAGGACGAAAAGAAACGAAAAGATTACGACTACAGCGCCAACCTGGCGGGCAACATCAAGTACGAGGTCGCCCTGCCCCTGAAAAACGCGCCAAACGTGGAATTGATCATTAATAAACTCGCGAGCGAATATGTCACGAAAACCGTCAAGAATTACATTGATCCGGAAAAAACCCACATGTCCTGCACCGCCTGGCTCGTCAGCCAGCACGCGGGCGACTTCAACCCCCTTCACATTCACGACGCCAATCTGTCGGGCGTCTGTTTCCTCAAGCTGCCTCCCGGCTATGAAGAGGAGTACCGACGAGAGGACCATCATCCCACGATAGGATGCCTGGAATTCCTCGGGTCGGTGCCCAATCACTTTGCCAACCATTCCTATCTCGTCAAGCCTCAGATTGGTGACCTTTACCTGTTTCCAAGCTGGCTCGCCCACCAGGTCTATCCGTTCCGGTCGAAAGGGGAGAGACGAAGCATGTCATTCAACATTCATTTACGATCCAAGGATCCCGGAAAAGGCGTTGATGTCTAGGCCCAGGGAATGGACGGATGAAAAATTAGACGCGGCGAAGTCCTTGATGAAATACAACAGCGCCAGTGAAACGGGAGAAATTCTCAACACGACAAAAAATTCCGTTCTTGGCGTACTGCACCGGGATAAGATAAAAAATGGACATGTTCCCAAGAGGGGAGTGAAGAGAACCAGCGTCTATTACAGTGGAAAGAAGATGGGGGAACGCCCCTGCAACATGTGCAATAAAATGTTTGACATG
>Ga0208010_1000584_pt1 | contig 12866 bp, 25 predicted proteins | sample 2_EtaG_FD_184074 | JGI IMG/M metagenome (GOLD analysis project Ga0208010, IMG submission 184074) | Marine viral communities from the Subarctic Pacific Ocean - 2_ETSP_OMZ_AT15125 metaG (SPAdes) (version 2) | ecosystem: Environmental > Aquatic > Marine > Oceanic | place: Pacific Ocean | collected... | reverse complement strand
AAGTCGAAGCTGAATCTGGGTTAAAAGATAAAGACGGAAAAATTATCAAGGAACCAATAGAAGCAAAAAAAGCAGTCTACAAACAACGCACCCACAAAGTCCCGGTCATGGAAGATGACTAAGCAGATATTAAGTTGGTTGGGTCATAGCGGCATTGTTTTGCAAATAATAAGGTAAATAAAAGTGAAGGATTATGTCGCAGGTTTGTTACAAATAATCATTGCTGCTGCTGTTATAGGGTTGTTTAACTCATCCCAGCACCTCAAGATTGAAGTAGCAGTTCTTGCTACCAAGGTAGGTAACCTGGAGGATGCTGTAAGGTCTGGAACCAGTGACATGTATACTGGTCAACAAGCTAAAGAAGCGTGGAAGAGGCAGGAGTCATGGAACCGTATCACTGATAAGTCGCTTGATTTTCTGGAGATGTCCCAAGATGAATTTGATAAGCGACTGTACCTAAGAGAGCATCGTGATGACAGTTGACTTCGCATTAGACAGAGACTTCAACAATGACAAGTGTACCTTGGGTGTACTGTACGCTATTAATGGTGACTTTGAAGTTAAGACCCTGGAACTACCATGGTTGGATAACACTCCAAATATATCTTGTATACCAGAAGGTGTCTATGAATGCAGACGCTCCACATTTCATGTTGGTGGTTATCCTTGCTGGGAAATTTGTGACATCGAGGGGCGCACATTAGTTAAAATTCATATCGGAAATTATCCGTCCGACATTCTTGGATGCGTCATTGTCGGCATGGGTCGAAGTGAGTCTACCCCGGCAGTCTGGAGCAGCAAGACAGCATTCACTAAATTCATGGAGAATACTAAAGACATGAATGAGTTCCAGTTGGAGATTAGAAACGTGTAAAGGAGTAATATTATGAGCGATGCACAGCAATTAGCTAAAGACGTAGCAGCCGTCACCCCGTATGTGTGGGAGGCAGCAGCATTCTTTGCGGTGCTTGGATGCTCTCGGGTCACTCAGTGGCTCAAGCAACGTAGATGGTTCCCAATGTGGATGTGTACAGAGCGTACTTCCAAGAGTGGTAAGTATAAGAAAATAAAGCGTAGATATTTGATGCCATTCTTCTACTGCACCAGTTACGGGTCAATATTCTACTGCTTAATGCAACGCTACGATAACCAGGAACAGATAGCGGTTATCACTGCCATCATTACTGCAAATATATTTGTCTTCATGGAGTGGGGATTAAGCCGCATCGAGAAAAGCAACCCTGACCTTGCAGACACTATCGCCAATGGGCTATACCGTCCAGACGAAGAGCAAACTATATTTGTAAAAGCGGCAACAATGTTTGTCGGCAGGGGAAAACCAAGACCAGATGTAGACTTCGATGTAACCGGGACGCATGAGACCGATGATAAGCCGGTGAGAAAATGAACATCAAATGGATCATAATCGTTGCTGTTGCGGTCGGAGCAGCATGGTTCATCTGGGGTGACCGGGCACTACTCGGTCTTGTCGCTCTCTTCCTGGGGCGTGGCAAGAAACCAGAACCCAAAGATGAGCATGAGGAAATAGCCAACCATCACATATCAAATGTCGAGGGATTAATGACTGAAGGTAAACAGTCCGAAAAGAAAGTTGAAGATATCGCCAACAAACCAGTGGAGCCAACCAATGAAAGTACTTCTGAGATGCTTGATAGTCTTAAACGCCCTCGCAGTTCTAAGTAGTTGTGCAACTGCAGTACCGGAACCAAACTTTAATGATGCGTCAGCACAGTATGCCCACCTGAAAAGAGAGCCTCCGAAACGTATTATCTATGAAGCGACAGGTCTTACCCTAGCTGAAGCCTGTGGTGATAAGTTATGCTGGACAGTGGAAGGCGCGAATGTCCTGCGACATGATGTTGATGCCATGCTGACACTGATAACTGCTCTCCAGGATAAAGACTTGATATATGTTGATGCCCACAACGAACTGGTACAAGCCTTCATTCACAAGGAGATGACCAGTCTGCAACGAAAGGCAGAAGTAGACTATTGGCAGAAGACAGCCCGTGCAGAGAGAGCGACTACTGCCCTCTGGAAAATGGGCAGTGTCGTGTTAAGCCTATTTGGTATCTGGGTCTTTGGGCAGGTTCCTTAACTTAAGGCATGGTGGGCAAGGTGCAGCATCATTACAGAGTACCTTCATCATAATGGTGTATTTCTCTAGCTGCTCTGAACCTAACCGCTCAAGCATAAGACCTTTAACACGCTCTGGTAATTCGTCCATTATCTCTGTGACTGCTTGACTATCACTAGCATCGATAGCTTCCATCAATGGGACGGAGTACTCTTCCAAGGTAGTCCTGGCCTCACCGGACATTGCCTCACATTTCTTTTTCCCTTCCGTTATCTTCCCCTTCTCAAAGGTACTCTGTAGTGCCTTCAATACTTCCGGTTCAATGCTCATGGCGAATGCCCAGTAAGCGAAAGCCTCTCCCCTGTTGACCAACTTATGGAACTCTTCATGTTGCTCCATGGTGTACGCTGTGCCTTCGGACTCATGCAGTACCTCGATAGCTCTATCAAGACGCTCCCTGTTCTCAGTCTGTGGCCATGACTTGTATGCTCTCTTGGTAATGCTCTTCTTCCGCATTTCATCAGTCCAGTCTTTCCAAGGTCCAGAGGATGCCTTGGAAACAGATTGGATCTTCTTTAGTTCATCGGCTGTCATTGTCTCAACCATTACAGATCCATCGTGTAACTTGGCCAGACAATATCCGCCTTTCAATTCGCCTCTATCATCAAATATCTGTGCCTTGTGGACAGGTGCTGTGTTTGGTCCCAGCCATTCAAAGGTATCCTCTTCATAAACCAGTTCAGACTTTGCCCAGAGGATAGCACCGCTATCGGTCGCAAGCTTAACCAGTCCACGATAGGAGATGTCCAAGCAGATAGTGCCAGCCCTTGGCACTAAGAAAGCCCACTGAGAGGCAGGGTTCAACGACAAGCCAATCGATGCAATATTGAGGATCGCATTTTGTAGACTGATAGGGTTCTGACTCGCTACCTTGGTAGTGAAGTCGTTCTTCATTATCTGCTGGCGAGCAAATAAACATTGTTGGTTAAAGTCCAACAGGTTGCCATTAGCAGCATCCAGTTTCTGGAACTGTTCTTTCTTTTCTAATATTAATTCATTTAGTGACTGTGCCATCCTCTCTCTCCGCTTTACTCATTGATCTTCTCCAGTTCCCAGCAGAAAAAACACTTACTGCTATCCCCGTCCGCGAAGAAACCATCACCGCATTCAGTGCAGTGGGCTGGCATGCTATCGTTTGCTGCCTTCATTACTTCATCCACTTTGTCCAGCGGCACACCATCTCTCATAAATATACCTGCCGTAACTTCCCTCAAGTGGTCTGCAGCCATCTTCTTAACTTTGCCTATTTCAGCAGCAATCTCTAATTTGTCTTTATCTATCATTATGCTTTCATCCTCGGTGTCCAGTTGATACCTCTCTCTCTTAGAGCAGCAATGATGTCGAATAATCCACCTCTGCCTGGTATCTCCACGAGGTGGAACATAATTATAGGAAAGCCCTTAGATGTCCGTGTCTCGACTCCAAGCAACCTGTCCTTCTGATAGAAAGTGACCTCCATAACATCTTCATCCTCGCCTGTTGCTGTGGCAGCATGCTCTTTAATCGAGTTATCGTCTGGGGAGAATATAGTGATGTTGTGCTTCGTGTTGACTGCGACTTTCATAATTACCCTCCAATTGAGTTCTCACTTATAGTTTTAAAATAATATGTTGTGTAAAATTGTGTATTCAACTATAGTCCTATTACAGATAAACGCAAGGTCTAAATTATGAGTAAGAAAAATGCGCTCCAACAGTACTGGGACAGAGCAGAAATGCCACTCCGAAGAGAAGTTGCCGAGAAGGCTGGAGTCAGCTATCTTTGGTTATATCAACTGGCAAATGGCTATGGCAATGCAAGTCCTAAAATAGCTGTAGCAATTGAAAAAGCGACCGGCGGTATCGTAAAAAGGGCAGACATTCTGCCTGATATCTTCGGCTAAAGTTTATGGGGTCTCACCCTTCACCCTTATCCTCGCAGATATGCGGCGGTTTACTGTCGCTCCAGGGTGAGGCTCCTCCTACCTACCAAGACCTCCTTACATGCTACCGTTATGGCACGTTGTAGAAATATTAAGCCGGGATTTTTCATGAATGAAGATATGGCTGAATTGAAACCATTAACAAGGTTATTATTTATTGGTCTATGGACCATTGCAGACAAAGAAGGTAGGTTGGAAAACCGTCCGAAAAGAATTAAAGCCTTATGCTTACCATATGATCAGATAAATATTGAAGATAGTTTGGGTGAATTAGATGCCGCTGGGTTCATCTACAGGTATAATGACCTGGGTCAAGACCCAAACGGTGACCTAGGTCAGTCGTATATACAAGTTGTGAATTGGCGCAAGCACCAAAGGCCGCACCATAAAGAAATAGAGTCAGAAATACCATGTTATCAAGGAGATACGCATGCTCAAGCCAAGCATGACAACCTAACACCGAACAAAGACGGTGTTAATCCGCCTGATACCCTTAACCTGATACCCTTAACCCTTAACCCTACTAATGGTCAAAACAAGTTTGACCTGTTTTGGGTTCTCTATCCCAAAAAAGTAAAAAAGAAAACATCAAAGGATATTTGGAAACGCAAACGCCTTGATAGCAAAGTCGATGAAATAACTACCGATATCCAAATCAGATTAGTAAGTGACATACGCTGGAAAGGTGGATTTATACCTGATCCAACTACTTACCTAAATCAAGAGAGATGGGATGATGAAATGTCCGAAATGTGAAAAACCTCTCAACAACCCTGCGAAGTGTCTCAACGTAGCATGTGACTGGGTTGCTAAGAAAAAAGGTGAGTCGAGAACAGCATCGCAGAAGGAATTTGTGAAAGAAGATCACGCTGAGCATGTCCAATGTCCACCGTATTTGCGGGATAAAATAGCTAAGTTATTAGGCAAAGGTAAGCAGAGGAAGGTTGACTACAATGCTGAGCGACAGAAAATCAGGGATAAAATAGAAGAAGACCTAAAGCCGTTCCGGAAAAACAATCCACATTTACACACCATGCCAGAGGAAACGGCTAAACAGTGGGATATTGACCATCCGCCAAAAGAAAATGACAGACCAATTGACAGCAATTGACCTGTTCAGCGGTATTGGCGGGTTCAGTCTCGGGATGGAAGCTGCAGGCATTGAGACAATAGCTTTCTGTGAGATTGACCCATTTTGCAGGAAGGTACTTAAAAAACATTGGCCTGATGTGCCTATTTATGATGATATTAAAAAGCTAGATGAAGAAACTTTATCCAACACCAACGGGGCAGGATTCGCTTCACAAAGAAATGGAACTGACGGAATCAGGGCGCAGAAAAACCAAGGGCGGCAAAAACAGCCACAGTCTGAATTTAGCGGATTATGTGAACCAACCAATACAAGAATCACCCCAATCCACGCAGATATCATTACTGGCGGATTTCCATGTCAACCATTTAGTACAGCCGGGAAGCGAAGAGGCGAGAAGGATGACCGCCACCTCTGGCCAGAAATGCTTAGAATTATTAAAATTGTCAGACCAACCTGGATTGTTGCGGAGAATGTTGCTGGGCATATCTCAATGGGACTCGACCAGGTGCTTTCTGACTTGGCAAGTGAAGGCTACGGACGCGAAGTTTTTGTACTGCCAGCTTGCAGTAAAGATGCCTTCCACAGAAGAGATAGAGTTTGGATTATTGGAAAACAAGATGTGGTTGACTCCAAGCGCAACGAACATAACCGAGAGATCGGAGGAGGGTTTGAAGAAGAGGGAGAAAATGAGGAACAAGAGCGGAAGGAAAACAGTGCCGCCAGGAAGTCTAGCGGAACAAGTGAAGTACGGTTATCCGATAACAGACATGAGGGATCAGAAACTGTGGGCAACTCCGCAAAGCAGGGATTACAGGACGGGAGGGGCAGACAGATGGGAGGATCCAAACAGATCCAGAAACCTGAACGATCAGGTGCTTCATCAAAACCAATTACTTCCAACCCCGAGGGATCAGAAACTGTGGCCGACACCAACAACACCAAGACCGCACGACAGCGAGAACACGGCAGGAAAATATATGGCAAGCCAGAATCAACAGGACTTGACGGCTGCTGTAGCGAAAGAAGGTGGCCAATTGAACCCAACGTGGGTCGAGTGGCTAATGGGATACCCCGTTGGTTGGACGAACCTGACATCCCCAGAGTCAGAACAGGAGTCAAAGACCGAGTCAACAGACTCCGAGGACTAGGAAATGCTGTTGTCCCTCAAGTGGTGGCAGAAATAATGAAGTGTATCGTGGAGATAGGAAATGCCTGAGTACCGAATCGCTCTACCATGGCCACCATCGGTAAACACCTATTGGCGTTATGGGAAAGGCCGATTTTACATCTCCAAGAAAGGGATAGCTTATCGAGACCAAGTTATTTTGAACTGCATGCAGGCAAAACTATTCAAGAAAATGCTCCTGGGGACGCTCAGTGTGTCCATATGGGCATATCCCCCGGATAAACGCCATAGGGATATAGATAATCTCTTAAAAGCTGTCCTCGATGCCCTGGAGCATGCTGGTGTCTATAAAAATGATAACCAGATAGCTACTTTGGTCATCTCAAGGCGTGGAAAAGTGAAAGGTGGAAGTTTACAGGTGACAATTCATGCAATTAATTAAATACGAAGCTGCTAGGAAGGCACTTGCTGAAGCCCATTCTATTGACGAGGTTAAAACCATCAAAGATAAGGCTGCTGCCCTACAGCTATACGCAAGACAGGCCAAGGATACGGAATTGGAGTTTTATGCTGCCGAGATCCGGGTAAGGGCTGAGAGAAAAGCAGGGGAGATGTTGAGGGACAAGGATAGTAGGGCTAAACCTGGTCAATACCAGCAAGAGTCCTCACCAGTGACTCTTGCTGAATTAAATATATCAAAAAACGAGTCCAGCCAATGGCAAAGGCTTGCTTCAGTCCCTGAAGAGGTCTTTGAAGAAAAAATAAATAAGGCTAAAGAGTCTGATAAACCTCTATTTATACGGGAGGTCTTGAGAAAAAAGGAAGTTGTGCCGTTCTCAGGCGAATACGAGTGGTATACCCCTCACGAATATATGGAGTTGGTTCGTAAAGTCCTTAGACATATTGGACTAGACCCTGCCTCGAATGCCGTGGCTAATGAGTATGTTAAAGCAGAGAGGTTTTATACCATCGAAGACAATGGTTTAGAGCAAGAATGGGATGGGACTGTGTTTTGCAACCCTCCATATTGCATGCCTGAAATAGAGAAGTTTGCTGAGAAATTCCTATCCTGTGAAGAGGGTATATTCCTGGCAAACAATTCAACGGATACGAATTGGTGGCAAAGTCTAGCTAAACAATGCTTAATTTCATTTCCTTCAAGGAGAATATCATTCATTGCTCCTGACGGCAAAACTAGGTCTCAACCGCTTAGAGGGCAGTGTTTTTTTTACAAAGGAGGGAATGAAAAGGGATTTAAACAGGTCTTTTCAGATATTGGTATCGTTTGTGATACCTAATACCATTAAAAATATTAATGCTTTCATGCAGTCCCCCTCTGCGGGGTTTGATGGGGTCTTTGACTGGTCATATTTATCCTCTGCATTTCCTGGGAAGATTGACTTAATGGACTTTGACGGTGTGGTAGAGAGGAAAGGAAACTTTCTGGCATTTGAGACTAAGGACGCAGGGAAAGAAGTCCCTGATGGGCAGATGATAACTTTAACACAAGCACATTACTTGGAAGTTTTCACTATATTTTTTCTCTGGGGGAAGGTGGATCCAGTGCGCCTGGAAATATGGAGGCCGTCCGGCAGGAAAAGTCTGCACGAAAATATAGATCAGCAATTTGTTTTTGATAAATGTGTGTGTTGGTTTGAATGGGCAGACAAACATCCAACCATACATTACAGGAGGAATAGGCATTACAGGAGGAATAGGAAATGAAAACCTTCATCGTATGGTCCGAGCAGCAGGAATCTGCTCTCAAGTATTATTTGAAACACTTGGAAGTCCCAAGGAAGGGTGATGTAGCCTATCCCCTGGAAGTCACCTTCAAGCAATATCAGGAACCAATGACGTTGGAGCAGCATGCCTTCTACTGGGTGCTTGTTGGTATCCTGGCTGAAGAATTAGGCTATACCAAGGAAGAAATGAATGAGGAGTTATTGTGCAAGCACTTTGGGATCGTAGAATTTGAAAAAGCTGGTGTCAGGAGAGCAAAAAAGCGCACTAGCGACAAACTGGGCAAAAAAGTGATGTCTGAATATTTAAAATGGGTCTATCAATTTGGAGCCGAACTCGGTCTCAGACTACCAGACCCGGGAGAAGAATATGTTCCAGAACAACCATCGTGAAATAACAGATATTTTTGATATTTTATCAACTGATGTGAAAGATAATAAATGCGGTGATGTCATGGGGGCAGCAGCCCTTCTGCTGGTCGATGCTATTAGGTCAGGCAGTAATGCCAGCGAAGAAGACCTGGATGAAGGACAGATGGAGGCCATTGCTTCTAAGGCGGTCTGTGAAGTACTGCGGAGTTTTGAACTTCAGGAAAAAACGGTGAACTAGATGAGAGCATTAATAACAGGTGTCACCGGCCAAGATGGTGCTTATCTCAGTAAATTGCTGTTGGATAAAGGTTATGATGTAGATGGACTCTCTCCCAGGCACAGTACTTTGAATACTTGGAGGTTGGAGGAGATGGGGATATGTGACCATCCTAGTTTTACTTTATTTGTTGGTGATATCACCTGTCCTGCTTCAATAAATTTCCATGTTAAAGTTGGTGGATATGACGAGATATACAACTTGGGAGCCATGACATTTGTGGCTGAGAGTTTCAATTCACCAATAGCCACGATGCACATCAACGGTCTCGGGTCTGTGAATATTCTGGAAGCCATCAAAAACCACTCTCCAAAGACAAGATTCTACCAGGCATCGACATCTGAAATGTTTGGCAATACCGGTGGAATGCTCAACGAAGACTCACCAATGATACCGGTCAGCCCATACGGAATAGCGAAACTTTATTCTCATCACATGGTGAAATACTACCGTGAGCATCATGGAATACACGCATCTGCCGGGATATTATTTAACCATGAGAGTCCATATCGAGGCATCGAGTTCGTTTCAAGGAAGATATGTGATGGTGTCGCTCAGATTAAGGCAGGAAAAATAGACCATATTGAGTTAGGTAACCTGGATGCATGCCGTGACTGGGGTTATGCTGGTGACTACGTCAAAGCGATGTGGTTGATGCTGCGGCAAGATACACCAGATGACTATGTTATTGCGACTGGCGAAACTCGCAGCATTAATTATTTCCTAGGGAGGGCTTTTGACAATGCAGATATTGATATGTGTGGCAGAATCAAAACCAATGATGTTTTCAAGAGGAAAAGCGATGTCCATATACTTTGTGGTGATGCTGCCAAAGCGGGGAAAAAATTGGGCTGGGTTCCAACAGCGGGTATCGATACACTCATCAAGATAATGATGGATGCTGAAATGGAGAGACACGAGGTGGGGCGATGACTGTTAAATATGGTCGTCCCGTTCGACCTTTTACCATCTAATCATGTACCGAAATAAAAAACTAAGGGCTAGTGCCAAAGGACACCACTGTACGTTGAGGTTTCCTCAAGTTTGTGAGAATAATTCCGAAACTGTTGTGTGGGTACACTCGGATGAATCCAAGCACGGCAAAGGGATGGGATTGAAGGCACACGACATATTCGGGTGCTATGGATGCTTTACGTGCCATGAGTTTTATACCAAGAATTACAATACTGACTATGCAGAGCGTTTTTTCCGGAGAGCGTGGGAAGAAAGCTTGATTGATGCACTTGATAAGGGGGTTATATGCTAAACGTTATTTCAATGGGAATGGGGACACAGTCTTCTGCTTTGGGGGACATGATGGGAACAGGGTACTTGCCGACAGTGAACGGTGAACCTATCGATGCCGGGATATACTCCGACACCAAATACGAGCCTCAAGAGGTTTACAAGTGGATCAAGTATTTTGCTCCGCACCTGTTGTTTCCGTTTTATACGGTATCCGCCGATAATGATCTGGTTGAGGATGCTCTAGTCCCCAGGATATCAAAGAGGTCAGGAAACCAATACATAAGGAACACCCTGCCATTTTTCGTATTGAACCAAGACCATGGCCACGGATTTACGCACCGGAAGTGTACTAAGGATGCCAAAATCCTTCCTGTCCGATACAAGATTAAAGAACTGCTGGGCAAAAAGAAGGGGCAGCGCATGGGAAAAGAGGTATTAGTGCATCAATACTTTGGTATCTCAGCGGACGAGGCCCACCGCATGAAACCATCTCCGGATCCATGGATAAAGCACTACTATCCGCTAGTTGATGCTGGAATATCCAGGCAGGACTGTATAAATTACATGGTGGAACGTGGGTTTGGGGAGCCCCCAAGGTCAAGTTGTACCTTTTGCCCCTTTCATTCAGACAAAGAGTGGTTACGGCTGAAAAATTCCGCCCCTGTTGAATTTGAAGAGGTTTGTGTGATTGAGGAGAGGATGCAGCATGCCATAGAGACTCATGACACGGTGCTGAGGGGGAAAATGTTCCTGCATCACCAAAGGATCCCTTTGAGAGAAGTCCGTTTCAAAGGTGAGGGTCAAAAGGATCTCTTTGGCCAGGAGTGCGAAGGCTACTGTGGAATTTAGCCGGATTATCATTAATAAAATTCCGCCCCTGTCACGCCTTCAAGCTACTCCACAACATATAGAAACGGCTCTTCATCCTCATTTTTTGTCAATAGCACAATGAAAGGGATTGTTAACGCCATATTGTCTTCAAGGAATTTACGACCTTGACCTGGAGGCAACCTAATACTTGATTTGATCTGCCGCTCTATGTCCTCACCGGTTAAGGTTAGTCCTGACTTGCTTTCAAGTAACTTTTCAACATTTAGGATCATAATATTCCCCATTGTTTTGCCATTGCTTCACTATGCCCTTAGAAGTCAGGCACTATTTGGAAGTAAAAAAATGGTCTGATTCAAGTTCCAGGGTAGTTGTCGCTGCGACCACCAGGGGTGAAGTTATAACGGTCATCCCGTCTAACCTTTTGCCATTTTGAAAAAACCGAATTTCAGATTGGTTATTATCCTCATCGAAATATAACTTTGCAACTTTGAGGTTATTTTTAGAATTTAATTTTTTGATTAGTTTCATAGTTGTTTATCCCCTTGTAGTTAGTAACTATATTATAGGGCAATATTCCGCCCCTGTTCAAGTTTTTCCGCCCCTGTTCAAGTTTTTCCGCCCCTGTTCAAGTTTTTCCGCCCCTGTTCAAGTTTTTCCGCCCCTGTTCAAGTTTTTCCGCCCCTGTTCAAGTTTTTCCGCCCCTGTTCGCCATGCCATCGACCAGGGGTTGACCAGGGGTTGACTTTAGTAATATTTTCTCTAGGACAATATTCCGCCCCTGTTCAAGTTTTTCAGCTGAGATTCTCACATAAATCATCTATTTCGGCATATTCCAGGATTTCTATGTCGTCCGGGTAATTATCATCTTGCAAGTAACGCAATGCTGCAATAATAGTTGTTATTTCTATAGGTGTTAATTTGTGTTCCATAATTATTTTCATTTTCAATACCTCGCATTATTGGTTAAAGATATCATGCTAATAATTCGCATTTTTCCGCCCCTGTTCAAGTTTTTCCGCCCCTTTATACCCCTCTCAGAGAACTAAAAGTTCTGAATGATAAATGATTTGTCATTAATTGGTATTAAGGCGGTAAGGTCGCTTATTTCGTCCCGCGCTGCTTGCGGATAATCGGATCTAAACTCCGTCAGGTCTTTGTATTCGGTAAATTCACAGCATAATGCGATCACATCAAGCGTTGTTTCGTGATCGCAATCTTCGTCCATCTGTTCGATCCACTCGAAAAGTGCCTTCCTCCCTTCGATTGTAAAGTTATCGGAGCGATCCATGTCATCAAATGCGCGAATAAAATCATATTGTGAAACTGTTGTCTTCATATTTATACCCCTTATAATTACTTGTGCGTGTGCTGGATTGCACTGATAAGGGTACTCTGGCTACCCTTTGCACTACTATCCAGCTTTTCTGAAGTACGAGGTCACTTCAGCCATTGGCAAACCGTTCAATATGACCTCTTCTGGGTGCGCTTTCTTTAAGTAGGCGACCACCTGAGCCTTATCATCCTTAACTGTGCCCCATAGATTAACGGAATTATTAACCCTGTCATAAGTGCAGACCTTTCTTAGGGATTTCTTAATATCCCTTTGGACAAGCCATTCAGTCAATAAGTCATCACAGACTGTCTCAATGTCTGGCTTCAGGGCGTCCTCAGTATGAGGCGGCACTTCAATGTATGGCTTATCACCCAACTTGACCGCACCCTCGGTGAACAGTGCCCATGTGTGATTGTTCGCTATCCACTCATTGCACCGCTCAACATCATCTTGAGTGAATGGAGCAATCACGCCTTGATAATCGCAACCACCGAAGCCATCATTATTCACATGGCAGAATTTCTTTCCATTCAAATACAAAGTGGCTTGGTAACAATGAGTCTCATGCGATGCAAACTCGGAGTGTTTAATACTTTTAAGCTGGAAATTTAATAATGTAGTCATGGTTTTAACTCCTGAGAAATTCGATTTTCCCGTTCCCAAAGCTTATTTAAATGGTCTACGGTTTGTTTGAGCTTTGGTTTAAGGTAATCATCGTAGTCCGGTTCGTCAGCTAACCGTTGGCTTATTTCGTAAATGAAATTC
>Ga0208010_1000577_pt1 | contig 12953 bp, 11 predicted proteins | sample 2_EtaG_FD_184074 | JGI IMG/M metagenome (GOLD analysis project Ga0208010, IMG submission 184074) | Marine viral communities from the Subarctic Pacific Ocean - 2_ETSP_OMZ_AT15125 metaG (SPAdes) (version 2) | ecosystem: Environmental > Aquatic > Marine > Oceanic | place: Pacific Ocean | collected... | reverse complement strand
GTCGGCGATCAACTGGTCCGCCGCGTACTTAACGAAGGGCAGGGCGGAACGCCCCGTCATCAGCGCGGCGCTGTCGCCGTCAAAGCTTGCCGGGGTGACGATAACAAAGGGATCGCGGGCCAGCGGAATCTCGATCAGCCCGCTTTTGGCATCCCCACTGGTGGCCGCAATGGCGATATGAAGCGATTTGTCCTGCACCGACTGGATCAGCCCCTTGCTGCCGTCGGTCACCATGCGAAAGCGACAGCCCGCCATACTGTCGGCCAGTAGGGTCGCCAGACGCGGGGTGACATCGTTGTCAAAGTCGTCGATCACGCCAAGGCTCAGGTCGCTGAGGTTGGCAAGATCCATGACCGTCAGCTCGGATTGCGCGAGCCGGATATGGGTCAGCGCCGCGCCGCTGTGACGCAGAAAGCTTTCGCCCGCCGCGGTCAGGCGCATGGGGCGCGTGCTGTGGTCGATCAGGGCGGCTCCCATGGCGGCTTCGAGGTTGCTGATCTGCTGGCTCACGGCGGGTTGGCTTAACCCTGTCAGTGCGGCGGCCTGTGCGACCGATCCACGGCTGGCCAAAGCCTCGAACACCTCTATACCGCGCAGGGTGATGCCCTTTTTGATCATGGTGCTCGCCCCCTTCGTTCTTTCCAATTTTGTGAAGCATGCCCGATAAATTGGCAAGCTTGTCGCGGATCATGCGCCCATAGTTTCACAAAAGTGAAATGAGCCCTGGGGTGGGGTGGCGGTACTTGAAGCTTGGCCGCGCGCGGCGCACCATAAGGGAAATCACGCACCGGAGGCCTCATGAAAATCGCAACCGCCGCATACCCGCTGGATGTCCTGACCAGCTGGGCGCAATATGAAGACAAGCTTGCAGGCTGGGTCGCAACGGCGGCCGCGAGCGGGGCAGAGCTGTTGGTTTTTCCAGAATATGGCGCGATGGAGTTGGCGACGCTCGCCGGCCTTGACGTGGCGGGCAATCTTGAGGCGTCGCTCTTTGCAGTCTCTGACCGGTTGGCGGATGCGGATGCGGCGCATCTAAAACTGGCGGCGGAATATGGCGTGCATATCGTTGCGGCATCGGGGCCCGCGGTGACGCCTGCCGCCGCTCGTCCGGTGAACCGCGCACGTCTGATCACCCCTTCAGGTCAAGTCGGGGTGCAGGACAAGCAGATCATGACCCGATTCGAACGTGAGGTCTGGGGCGTGGTCGGCGGGGAGCCTCTGCGCATCTTCGAGACCACATTGGGCAAGATCAGCATCCTCATCTGCTATGACAGCGAGTTTCCCCTGCTGGGCCGTGCCCTTGCCGATTGTGACATCATCGCCGTGCCGAGCGTGACCGAGGCGCTGGCAGGCTACTGGCGTGTCCGCATCGGATCCATGGCGCGGGCACTTGAAAATCAATGCGTTACGGCCATGTCATCCTGCATCGGCCCTGCGGATTGGTCCGAAGCGCTTGGCACATCTTACGGGGCAGGCGGCATCTTCTGCCCGCCGGATGTGGGCTTTCCATCCACCGGAGTCCTTGCCGCCGCCGAGATCAACGTGCCCGGCTGGACCTTCGCCGAGGTCGACATCGCCCAGATCAGCCACGTGCGTGCAGACGGGGTGGTTTTGAACCGAAACCACTGGGAGGATCAGTTCGGGCGTGACGCAACGGCCATAAACGTGCCTTTGATGTGAATACCCCTTGAAAAAAGGGAAAATTGCGCCCATTTAAGCCTGCGTCCTGAAATTGCAGGGCAAAGTGTTCAAGGAGAGACCATGGCCAAGGAAGACACGCTCGAATTCCCCGGTATCGTGAAAGAACTTCTGCCGAACGCGACGTTCCGGGTCGAGCTTGAAAACGGCCATGAGATCATCGCACATACGGCAGGAAAGATGCGCAAGAACCGCATCCGTGTTCTGGCTGGCGATAAGGTACAGGTGGAAATGACCCCCTATGATCTGAGCAAAGGCCGGATCAATTACCGCTTTAAATAATACGCTTTTCCGAGAATCACCTAGTGGTTTTCGGGCAGCGATCTAGGATCGCATATGAGTTTTATCCTCGGATCAGGAAGTCCGCGCCGCAAGGAATTGCTGGCGCAAATCGGCGTTGTGCCTGACGATATCCGCGCGCCCGATGTCGACGAAACCCCCCATACCGCCGAGCTGCCGCGCCCCTATTGTGCGCGTATGGCCCGTGAAAAAGCCGCCGCCGTGCAGGCGGGGGCCGATGATATCGTGCTATGTGCCGATACCACCGTTGCGGTGGGGCGACGAATCCTGGGCAAGCCTGCGGATGAAGCAGAGACGATCCGTTTCCTGCGCCTCATGTCGGGACGTCGCCACAAGGTTATCACGGCCGTCGCGGTCAAGCGCGGAGACAAGCTGTGGCAGCGCGATGTGGTCAGCACCGTCCGCATGAAACGACTGTCAGACACCGAGATCACAGCCTATCTGGCAACCGGTGACTGGCAGGGCAAAGCTGGCGGCTATGGTATTCAGGGGCCGGCTGGAGCCCTTATCCCGTGGATCAGCGGATCATTCACCGGCATTGTCGGCCTGCCACTGGCCGAAACCGCAAACCTGCTGCGTGCTGCAGGATATGTTTTCGCAGGAGAGACCTCATGAAGGGCCGTACGATCGTTCTGGACCATTTTGGCGACATCGAAGCCGCCGCGCTGATCGTGGACGGCAAGCTGGATGATCTTCTGATCGACAGCGACGGCCCGCGCCCCGGCACGATCTACCGCGCCATCGCGGATCGTCCGGTCAAGGGGCAGGGGGGGATGTTTTTGAAAACGCCCGACGGCTCTGCTTTTCTGCGCCAGATCAAGGGGCTCGCACCGGGGCAACCCATTCTTGTGCAGGTGTCCGGCTATGCTGAACCCGGCAAGGCCGTTCCCGTCACCCAGAAGCTGCTGTTCAAAAGCCGCTATGCCATCGTGACGCCGGGCGCACCCGGCACCAATATCTCGCGCAGTATCCGCGACGAGGAAGAACGCGACCGGCTGCTCGAAATTGCGCATGAAGCGTCCGACGGGGCCGCACATGGCCTGATTCTCCGGTCCTCTTGCGCTGGCGCGGATGCCGATGACATCGCCGATGATATCGACGCGATGCTGGCGCTGGCGGACAAGGTATTGGACGACCCATCCACCGACATGGAGGTTCTGTCCGAGGGCGATGGTCCGCATATTCTGGCTTGGCGCGACTGGGTCGAGCCCGCCGACGTCGTGACCGACCCCGGTGGTTTTGAAACCCGTGGCGTGTTGGACACTGTCGACAGCCTCTCGCAGCCGCGCGTCGCGCTTGACGGCGGTGCCTTTATGTTTGTGGAACCCACCCGTGCGTTGGTGGCCGTTGATGTGAATACCGGTGCGGACGTGTCCCTTGCTGCCGGGATCAAAGCGAATATGGCCTGTGCCCGCGCCTTGCCCCGTGCCCTGCGTCTGCGCGGGTTGGGCGGGCAGATCACGCTTGACCTTGCGCCCATGCCCAAAAAAGATCGCCGACCGTTCGAGACCGCATTGCGCCAGGCCTTCCGCGCCGATGACGTGGAAACGACGCTGGTCGGCTGGACCCCGCTGGGCCACTACGAACTGCAACGCAAACGCGCCCGTATGCCTTTGGCCGAGGTGCTGAAGTGACCTGCCCGATCTGCGACCGTGAAACCTCTCCCAAGTATCGCCCCTTCTGTTCCGGGCGCTGCGCTGACGTGGATCTGGCCAAGTGGCTGAACGGCAGCTACGCGACCCCCAGCCGCGACCCCGAGGATATCGAGGCCGCAATCGAAGCCACCGAGGCCGCTTTGAACGCCCCCGACAAGCCGCATTAGAATTTTCCGAAAAAACCTTTGCCAAACATGGCAAAACCCTCTGGACACCCCCGCCGCAAACTCCTAGAACCCGCACACCCGACCACTACGGTGGTCTCCGGTGCCCGGGTAGCTCAGGGGTAGAGCAGTGGATTGAAAATCCTCGTGTCGGTGGTTCGATTCCGCCCCTGGGCACCAACTTTTATCATAACCTGCTGATATCCCTATGTTTCTTTGAGAAACTGCGCGGGCGTAGGACATGGTGTATGACAATTTGGTGCCTTTCTCGTTCACAAAGAACGGCATCTTCTATTTCGAGAGACGTGTCCCAACGGACCTCTTGAGGCATTACGACACACGAAAAATTTCATATTCTTTGAGAACGAGGTCTGCGCAGGTCGCTACAGCTCGGGCTAGGCGGGCGGCTGATCAACTCGACGAATACTGGTACTACCTCCGTTGCAAGGATGCGGAGCTGCCCGGTAAGCACCGCTTGCGGATGACCTCGAGTTCCGCCCAGGCAGCGCCAGAGGTGGCGATAGGCGACGTTGTGCTTCTATCCGAGGCCGTGTCTATCTATCTTAAACAAAAGGGTCATGGGCGTCCTGTGACCTTTCACAGGGCTGCAGAGCGTTCCTGTGGGTACGTGATCGACGTCGCGGGAGATAAAGACCTTCGAGGCTATACGAAGAAGGACGCCAATGCCTTCCGGGATGCGCTGATCAAGCGCGGGCTGTCGGGGAGCAGTATCACCCGCATCTTCGGCACCGTCCGTTCCGTCACTAACTTCGCAGCAAGCGAGGCAGGGGTGTCGTTCAACAACCCTTTCAGCGGGGTATACTTCGACCGTCAGGCTGGGGTGCAAGAGCGTGAGCCGCTAGTGGGAGAAGTAATCGACACTGTGCAGGCGGAGTGCGTTTCACTGGATGACGATCTACGTTGGCTTGTGGCGTTGGTTTCCGACACAGGTATGCGCTTAGCTGAAGCGACAGGGCTAGCTTTGACCGATCTGGTGGTGGAAGGTGACTGTAAGAAAGTCATCATCCGAGAGCACTCCTGGAGACGCCTCAAAACGGCTGGTAGCTCCCGGGAAATTCCCCTTGTCGGTAAGGCGCTATGGGCGGCTCAGCGTATCCACTTTCACGCAGCGGGCCAAGTTCACGCCTTCCCAAGGTACAACAGAGGCCAGCTAACGAATGCTAACTCAGCCAGCGCCGCATTAAATAAGTGGTTGAAGCCGATGGTGCCGACTGGGTGTACCATGCATAGTTTCCGCCACTCACTAAGAGACCGTCTCCGCGCCGTTGAGTGTCCTCCAGACATCGTAGATCAGCTCGGGGGGTGGCAAACTGATGGCGTTGGGCATGCCTACGGAAGGGGTTACCCCCTTGAGGTTCTCGCGAAATGGATGCGGAAATTGGTGTGAGGGGCAGTGTGGGTCGTTATGACTTAGCCGCCCCTCGTGTACCTGTTTGTTGGGGCTTATGCGATTGGACCGGATGTGGTCCCTGCTAGCTGAGTGCCAGGCACGTCGTATATTAATTTGTCCAAGATAACCTCAACGCACAGGCTGGGCTGCAACACCCGTGTAGCTGTATCGTAAAGCTCGGTCTGGATCAGTTGGTCCAATGGTTGGGCGTATCGCCTGTCTTCGCTCTCGCCGTGCTCAGCAATCGTCTTGGCTCTGAGTTCCTCCAAGGCATTCTTGGCGGCTTCGAACAGAGTGTCGAGGTTTTGCACCTCGTAATCCAGCGTGATGCTGACGTTCTTAACGGTATCGGTCAACAGGTTGCTCCTTCATAAGGCGAGCAAGGTTGGTACGGACGCACCATGTCCTACGCCCGCGCAGTTTCTCAAAGAAACATAGGGATATCAGCAGGTTATGATAAAAGTTGGTGCCCAGGGGCAGCTTGGGTTTCCCCGTTGTGTTCCCGTTACAGGCACCTTGTCTGCCGACAGCCTCAGTAAAACTTGGGGTATCAGTAGATAACTCTGAGGGTCAACAGGCACGATATGTCCTACGGCCTGTCCTACAGTGCTTCCCGAGCGGCGCTGATGGGTTTATCGAGCGGATGTGCGGTCTCAGGTGAAGGCCATCATATCGGTGAACAGCGGCTGTGGTCTGCCATACGGGGCTAATCCTACCTTTTTTCGCTATTACCCCACCCCACGGGGGGGGGGAAGACAGGAATTACGATCTATAGAGAGTTGCTCAGATTTTTGCTATCAAATCGGGCCTTAGGAAGGTGTGCTACCGAAGTGGGGGACACCATCAGGTGATCCCTCCCTTCGTCATGCATATTCGTTCACAGAGGTAATCTGTGGTCGGTCTACCCACCTGCCTCCACCTTAAGGGGATCATCGTGTAATCTATAAGTAGGGGAGAACCCTTGGTCTTGCGTGAGGAACACGGGAGATTACCTAAGGGGTAACTAATAGGTTAACCTTGGGTATCACTTATCATAAGGGGGGTAAAATTTCCCTTCCTTATAAGGCATTGTTTCAAAACGCATTAATGACGGGCACCCCATCCCCCACAAGTGGCTCATGAGGATAGGCATCAGCGATCATCTACTTCGAATGGGCTTTGGGGGGCACGTCCGCAAAGCCAGCGTTGCAGGTAGGTCACGCCCACAGGTATTAACTTCCGCGAAGGCGCTGAGCGGCCTTCTGAGGGCCGCAAGGGCAGATACCTGGGTATCCCCCTAGCGAACAGCGCGATGTGGTTCAGTGAGCCGCTGAGGGCTCTGAGTGATGCGGGTACGGCACAGGTAATCGGGCACGGACTTTCGGAGCCTCTAAAGAACGCCCAACACTCAAGCGATCCGGCTAGATCTTTGCTAAGCCGCTCCTCCCTAACTGTTGCTCAGTAGAGGTCCTGTTATCGCACCAACTCCGAGCATAGGCAGAAGATAGGTGGATAAAGCGGAAACAAATCGCTTCAAGCTAGCGCCGAACTTAAGCCATAAGGCTGTTGCTCCCAATCTCGTGAAGCAATTTCTGAAATCTCAGCCCGCCCGCCGTCAGGTGGGGGAGATGGTGATGAAATGTGTAGCTAATCCAGATGCCCAGCATACTGAGCTAGGTTTCGCCAGCGGCAACGTCTCGCTTCGCAGGGCTCAAATCCGCTATCAAGCGATCATCTCCGGCCGTTGTGATGCGCAGAACTGAGCCGAGGGTATACAACCGGCGTTGAGTACTTGTAATGCCGATACAAAAACCACGGGTCACCAGCTCTTCGTCGAAAGCGATAAACTGGGTCGAACTTCGGTCTCGACTTGCGCTCCTTTTGGTTGTTTGGTTGGTGCAGCATAGAACTATCGGTATTTGCAGGCGAAATTTCGCTACAGAAGGCGACCAAAATTGAATATCCAGCAGCACAAAAAGCTCACAGACGACATCTGGGAGATCGCCAAGCGCCTTCGCGGCCCCTACCGCCCCCCGCAATACCGGCTCGTCATGCTGCCAATGGTGGTTCTGCGCCGTCTGGACTGCGTGCTCGAAGACAGCATCGACCCGGTTCATGCCGAGTACACCCGCCTCAAGGCAGCGGGTACGCCTGAAAAGGCGATGGAGCGGATGCTGGCCCGTGTCGCGGACCCCGACCGCAAGCAGCCTCTCTACAACACCAGCAAATACACCTTCGCCCGCCTGACCGCCGACGCCGAGAACATCGCGCCGAACCTTGTCGCCTACATCAATGGGTTCTCCCCCACGGCCCGTGCGATCTTCGAGAAGTTCAACTTCGCCGAACAAATTCAGAAGCTCGACGACAGCAACCGCCTGTTCCACATCGTCCAGCAGATGGCGACCGTGCCCCTGCACCCCGACGAGGTGGATAACCTCCAGATGGGCTACCTGTTTGAACATCTGGTGATGAAGTTCAACGAACAGGCCAACGAGGAGGCCGGGGACCACTTCACGCCCCGCGAGGTGATCGAGTTGATGGCAAACCTCGTCTACACAGGCGAACAGGACGTTTACAAACCCGGCATCTACCGCACGATCTATGACCCGACCTGCGGCACGGGCGGGATGCTGTCGGTCTCGGAGCAGCACATCCGCGCGGGCAATGACGCGGCGAACCTGGCGCTCTACGGTCAGGAATACAATGAGGAGAGCTGGGCCATCTGCTGCTCGGACATGCTCATCAAGGACGAGGAAACCGACAACATCATCCTTGGCGACACCTTGGGCGACGGCAAGACGGGCGACGGCTTCGAGGGGCACCAGTTCCATTACATGATGGCGAACCCGCCCTTCGGGGTGGATTGGAAGGATCAGAAGAAAGTCGTCGAGAAAGAACTCAAAACGCTGGGCTTCAACGGTCGGTTCGGCGCGGGCACACCCGACATCGATGATGGGTCGCTGCTGTTCCTTCAGCACATGATTTCCAAGATGCACCCCAGCCCGGACGATCCCGTCACCCCCGGCGACGGGTCCAAGATCGCCGTGGTGTTCAATGGCTCGCCCCTCTTTTCGGGCAGTGCGGGGGGTGGACCGTCCAGCATCCGCCGCTGGATCATTGAAAACGACTGGCTGGACGCGATCATCGGCCTGCCGGATCAGCTCTTCTACAACACCGGCATCTACACATACGTGTGGATGGTCACGAACCGCAAACCACCCGAGCGGCGTGGGCAAGTGCACCTGATCGACGGCACCTTGTTTGCCGAACGGATGGACAAGAGCCTGAACAACAAGCGCCACCGCATCACCGATGCTCAAATTGCCGACTTGACCCGCATCTATGGCAACTACCGTGACGGCGAACAGGCCGAGTTGGTGGTGAACAAGAAAACGGGCGAACGCGAAACCCGCACCGTCTCACGCATCTTCAAGAACCACGAGTTCGGTTTCCTACGCATCGTTGTGGAACGCCCCCTGCGCATGAACTTCCAGACGACGCTGGAACGGATCGCGCGGCTGAATACCCTCGACCCCGACAGGCACCCAGTCGCGGACATGCGGGCGGTGGTTGAGGCGATGGACGCTGACCGCCTCTACATGGACCTTGCCGAGTTTGACCCCGATGTGGTCGCCACCGCCGCCGATCTGGACATCAAGCTGGGCAAGGGGGTGCGCAAGACCCTGTGGCTGACCATCGGTGACAAGGATCAGAAGGCCGAGCCGTGCATCTGGGTGGGCAACCGCCCCGAACCCGATACAGAGCTGCGCGATACCGAGAACGTGCCGCTGCCCGACGGCACGGCGCTGCCCCTGCCGATGCAATTCGGCCCAGACCCGCAGAACAAGCTGAATGGCGATGTGGTCACGCTGATGACCCCGGCCATCGATGCCTATATGGACGCCGAGGTTAAGCCCCATGTACCCGATGCCTGGGTGGACTACAAAAAGACCAAGGTCGGCTATGAAATCCCGTTCAACCGGCATTTCTACATCTACAAGGCCCCGCGTGAGCTGGACAAAATTGAAGGGGAGATCGAAACGCTGGAAGGCGAGATCGCCAAGCTGTTGGAAGGGCTTGTCTGATGTCAGCGATCCCTCCGAAGGTGCAAGGCTTTGATCTGCCCAATACATGGCGTCGGAAACGGATCAAGTATGTCGCCACGTATAACGATGAGGCTCTGTCGGACGATACCGATGAGTTCAAGGAGATCGAGTACATCGAAATTTCCGGCGTCTCAGCGGTCGGAGGTGTTGAAAACGTCTCGTCGCTCCAGTTTCACAAAGCGCCTTCCCGAGCGCGGCGCATCGTGCGCAGTGGAGATACTCTCGTTTCCACAGTTCGGACCTACCTCAAAGCCATCGCAACGGTGCGCGAGGCACCGGACAACCTGATTGCGTCAACCGGGTTCTGTGTAATCCGAGCGGGCGAGGAAATTGACGCTGCGTTCCTTGGCTGGGTGATGAAGTCGGAACCCATCGTCGGGGAGATCGTCGCCCGATCTGTTGGCGTGAGCTACCCGGCGACGAATGCCAGTGAAGTGGTGAAGCTGGAAGTTCCACTCCCCGACCTCGAGACCCAGCGGCGGATTGGGGGGTATTTGGATGACAAGACGGAGCGGATTGATGCGCTAATCGAGAAAAAACGGGCGCTGCTGGACCGTCTCGCCGAGAAACGCCAAGCCCTCATCACCCGCGCCGTCACCCGTGGCCTTTACCCCGACGTCAAGCTGAAAGACAGCGGCATTGACTGGCTCGGCGAGGTTCCAGCGCATTGGGAGGTGAAGCGCTTTAGATTTGTGCTGCAAGGGATTGAACAGGGTTGGTCGCCGCAGTGTGACAGCCGCAAAGCCCAACCGGATGAATGGGGCGTTCTGAAGGTCGGTTGCGTCAATGGAATAGCTTATGACGAAGGCGAGCATAAAGCCTTGCCGTCCGACCTTGACCCGATCACCAAATACGAGGTGCACGTTGGTGATGTCCTTTTGAGCCGTGCTAACACGAAGGAACTGTTGGGGAGCGCATCACTAGTTCATGAAACCAGAGGGCGCATGATTTTTAGCGACAAGCTATATCGGCTGAACCTCGCTGATGAACTCGTCCCTGCGTACGCAATTACGGTTCTTCAATCTCCGCTCGCTCGGCTCCAGTACGAACGGGACGCAACGGGAACAAGCGGGTCGATGCAGAACATCGGGCAGGACACGATCAAGAATTTCGTGATGCCCATACCGCCAAGTGATGAGCAGATCAGCATTGGTCAATACGTCGCAGAATTTGATCAGCGTCTGACGAACGTGATCGATAGCATCAAGGAGAGTGCAGCACGACTGGAAGAATATCGCGCGGCTCTCGTCACCGCTGCCGTGACGGGCAAGATCAAGGCGCTGTCGACCGAGGGCCCGACCAAGCCTGCTAAAAAGGAGGCCCCTGCCGCCTTCAAACGCTCGGTGCTGGCCGCGTATATCGCCGACACGCTCTGCGACCACCCCACCTTTGGCCGAGTGAAGTTCCAGAAGCTCTTGCACCTGTGCGAAGCGCATCTGGATATTCAAGAGATTGCGGGCAACTACCACCGCGATGCCGCCGGCCCATTCGACACGCAGATGATGCGCTCGGTCCATTCCCAGATTGAAAAGCAGGGGTGGATCGCGCCGGTGAAGGGCGAAAAGGGTTGGACCTATACCCGTGGCGACAAGGCGAACGGCTACCGCGACCACTTCGAGCGTTACTTCGGCGACTGCAAAGAGGCGCTGGAGGACCTGCTCGCCCTGATCGCGCCGATGAAGACCCAACAGGCCGAGATCGTCTCGACCGCCTTCGCCGCGTGGAACGATCTGCTGCTGGAAGGCATGACGCCCAGCGATGATGACATCGTGGACCTGATCCTGAACGACTGGACCGAGAGCAAAAAGGCGATCAGCGCCGACCGCTGGCATAGCGCCCTCGCATGGATGCGCGAAAAGGGCCTCACCCCACGCGGGCTGGGGGAGCATACGAGGAAGAAGGGGGCGCAGCGTGGCGGGCACTAGCGGTCGTGGCAATCCTTGGGACACACCGGAATGGTGGTTCGTTCGCGGCGAAGCCATGCTCGTTCGACATGTGATTGGGTCTGGGGCAACTGCCCTTGGCTATGCGAACTACGCCGACAAGAAAGGTGAGTATTACCGCGCCTTCTTTGAGCTATCGGTAGGGCTTGAACGGTTCGCCAAGCTGATCCTCGTGATCGACTATGCGCTTAGCAATCAGGGGCAGATGCCTGAAGAAAAACACGTTCGGAAGTTCGGCCACAACATCAAAGACCTGCTTGATGCCGTTCAGCCTGTGCAAGCATCGCGGGGGTTGAGTGTTCGACATCCAAGACCAAAGGACGCCGTTGCGACCGCCATCATCGAGAACCTAGACGCCTTCGCAGATGCCAAGCGCGGGCGCTACGCGAACTTCGCGGCTATCGGGAACCCCAATAACAATCAGCATGAACCAGTAAAGAAATGGTGGGACGAAGTTGCCGAGCTGATCTTGAAAGAGCGGTACTACGGAAAGCAAGTGCAGCAGCGCGTTGAGACCAATGCTCGCCTCGTGGGCGCTATGCTCTCAGGCTTCGCCGTGGTGCAACACACCACAGAAACGCGTGAACACATGACAGATGCGGAAACAGCATCCATGCGCACGGGACAGGCTGGCCTAGTACAGAAGTGGGCAAGATACCATGCATTGACTGTCGTTAGATGGCTTGCCGAGGTTCACCGAGAAATCTCGCATAAGGCTGTCTATGATGCCGGATTGGACGCTTTCTTTGGAAGCTGGGAGTATTTCGACAACTATCGGGTTAATGATGATTTGATGAAGACCCGCAAAGTTTGGCCGTTAGATTAGTGAGTTGATATGGCAGGGCACACCGAGACCGATTTTGAGAAGGCAATTGAACATGGGCTGACCTCGCAGGGGGGATACGTTCGCCGGTCGCCTGCCGATTTCGATGAGGACTTGTGCCTGTTCCCTGCCGATGTGGTGGGGTTCCTCAAGGACACGCAGCCGCAGAAGTGGGATCAACTCGAAGCCCTGTTGAAAGGCCAGACGGGGGATCAGGTGCTGTCCGACCTCGCCAAGGAGCTGACGACGAAGGGCACGCTGCATGTCCTGCGTCACGGGTTCCGCTGCTACGGCAAAACGTTGAGGCTGGCATACTTTCAGCCGAACACGGGGATGAACCCGGATACGACCGCGCTCTATGCCAAGAACCGGCTGACGATCACGCGGCAGGTCGCCTTCACCTCGGTCAAGAAGGCCCCAGGCGGCAAGGCCAAGCGGTGCATTCTCGACGTGACGCTTGCTGTCAACGGCCTGCCGGTCGCCACTGCCGAGTTGAAGAACCCGATGACCGGCCAACGGGCCGTGGACGCCAAGAAGCAGTATGAGCGTGACCGCGACGAACGCGATCTGATGTTCAAGTTCAAGGAACGCGCTCTTGTCCATTTTGCCGTGGACCCGGACGAGGTGTGGATGACCACGCGCCTCAAGGGGGGCGAGACGTTCTTTCTGCCGTTCAACAAGGGGCACAACCGGGGCGCGGGTAATCCGCCTCTGGAGGGGAACTGGAAGACCGCCTACCTGTGGGATGAGGTCTTGGCGCGGGATAGCCTCTTGGACATCCTGCAACGGTTCATGCACCTAGAGGTGAAGGAGAAGAAGGTCGCCACCGACCGGGGTCCGAAGACCGTTCGCAAGGAAACGATGATCTTCCCTA
>Ga0208010_1000574_pt1 | contig 12976 bp, 8 predicted proteins | sample 2_EtaG_FD_184074 | JGI IMG/M metagenome (GOLD analysis project Ga0208010, IMG submission 184074) | Marine viral communities from the Subarctic Pacific Ocean - 2_ETSP_OMZ_AT15125 metaG (SPAdes) (version 2) | ecosystem: Environmental > Aquatic > Marine > Oceanic | place: Pacific Ocean | collected... | reverse complement strand
CAGCAGGAGCATCTATATTATCTATCTTACCTATTGCTGCTTTGGCCACATTACTAACCTTAGCCATATTGGCATTAGTTACACTATTTATTTTTGCGTAAGCCATATTTTATATTATGCGAGTTCTATACACGTACTGTCTGGTTTGAAATATACTAAAACATCACTACTATCATCGTCAATTGCATATCCCACAACTCTTACAAAGTCACCACTACCAGAAGGAGCGGTAAAATCAAAATGACCAGCTGTTGTTGAAACATAAAGAGGTAAACCATCAACGGCTCCAGCGCCAGGTGTGTTTAATATTTCTGTACTAGCTATTCTAACAAAACCTTCAAGTAAAACACCTGTTGTTCTAGCAGATGCACCTAAACCAACAGCGAGTAATTGTGATCCTCCAGTAGCCACAGCATCAGCATCAGCTTGATTCCAAGTACCATCTGTATGTAAAAAGAACAGTTCTGAACCAGCAGGTGATTCGTCACCTCCTGGTGAATATTTTAAAATTGTACCACCTCCTCGATCAGCTGTTAATTGATTTTCAAACGTTGTAGCGTGGTAATCATGGTGGACACTCATAGCTGTGTTTCCACCAATATCTACTTTTTCAGCCTGTTGAGCATCATCGTAACCCGTATAGAAAGATAACTTTGCATCGTTATTACTAGCATCCCAAGCTGCTTTTGTTATAGCTTCTACTCTAGCCCCAACTGTTAGAGTATTACTAGTATCCTCTGCACCTTTAAATTCTATTACTCCAAGTCTATGTCCTGATCCCATTACCGCGCCATCATCTGCTGCTAATACTAAATTACCCCCTTCAGTTGCGCTACTAGTCGTTGCATCATTAATTACAACACCAGATGCGTTAGTCACAGTTACCAAACCATCGCAAGTTAAATCTCCACTACCACACTCTAAAGCTATATCACCAGCTGCGTCTAATGTTATATTACCATCAGCGGCTACTTCAAAATTAGCTGCAGCCGCACCAGCATCAACTGTTGTTAAAGTAGTAGCTCCATTAGCTGTGGTCGCTATGGAAAAATAGTCACTGGCATCAGCGGTGCTAACCGCTATAAAATCAATTCCACCATCTTCAACTCCACTAACGTAACCATAAGTAGTTGCCGCATCCCCGTCTGTACAAGTCACTCTCATTCCAGTTTGAATAACAGTTCCGTCTGCGTCAGCAGAATCAACAACAACGTCTATCCCTGTCATATTGATATTACCCACGTTATCTGTAGCATTATCGTTCATCCCAATACTCAAACCTGTTGTACTACTTGTTTGTCCAGAAGCAGTATTCCCTACTTTGTCATAATCAACTAATATAAGTGATTTTGCAGCAGAAGTTGCAAGAGCATCATCGACATCTACATTAATAGCGGTTCCAGTTGTTAAAGAATTTGCATCAATATTTATAGCGTTAGCAGTTGTATTTGCATCTGCTTCAACGCTTAATGTACTACCATCAAAAGTAAGGTTAGCTTCTACCGTTGCTTCATCTGCATCTTTATATGTAGCAATTCCATTTGCTGTAGAGCCATCCCAAGATATTCCTCCACCACTAACAGTCTGCCAAGAGCAAGTTCCATCTCCATCTTCTCTAAGAAATTTAGTTCCTCCACCTTCTCCTGTTGATATAAGCTCTGTTCCTTCTAAATTGCAAGTAATTGTTGATGAATAAGCTCCACTTGTTGTATTTGTTTCAGAATCAATGGAGATACCTATTCCCCCTGTTAAATCTACACCTGTCATATCTCCTGCACTATATCCTAAACCTAAAACATAATCTGAAACAGCAGCTGCTGTCATAAGAGATGTATCATTGTCATCGAAATTAGTGCCTGAATCTTGTACTGTTGTAATTCCAATTGTACCAGATGTAAATTCATCGAATGTCCATGTACCTGTAGTCGTAAATCCACCAGCTGTTATAGTACCTGTTGTAGTATCACTAGCATCGTTTACTAAGAACGCGTCATCTACATTAACTGTTACTGCGCCTGAAGTTCCACCTCCAGAACAATTTGTCCCTGCGATAACTGAAGTTATAACTGTTGTACCTATATATTGTGCCATAATTTTCTATTATATAATACTGTAAGTAGTTTTACCATTTTTTCTTTTAGCCCTTAAACACCTTCTTCTATTATCTTCCTCAGAAACATAACTAACATGCACCCAATTAGGATTGTCATCGTCTCCAAATTCCCAAATTAATTGATCAAAGTCTAAGTTTTTTTTTATATAGTGATACATCTCCGAGTTGGCAACTTTACCGTATGTATCATCTATATCAATTGCTTGACCTTTACAATGTTGAGATTTACTACTCCCACCAATCGCTTTATTAAGATCTACAGATCTAAAAAAACTATTTACTTTTATAGGTCCATCAACCCATTCCCTAAGGGGTTCAAACACCTTTTCAGCTATTAATTCCATATTAGCTAATTGTTCGTCGTTTGGAACGTTGTCTATTCCTCGGCGCGTTGCCGTTGTGCTATACACACCTTCCTTATATGAAATGTGATTGCTTATCATGTTACTTTGTTTAACTTATTATTATATCTACAGATGGAGTTTCAGACCCGCTTTTAGTTAATTTTACATATAACCCAAATTCATTAGTTGAATTATTTATAGAAAAATTGTGAATTAGCGTAGTGCTTACAGGTATATTAACACCTTTCATAATATAAAACTTACCAGCAAGCTCTTTTTCAATATAAAGATCAACACTTACATCTGCACTAGCATGAAGATTACATAAAGATATAGAAGACACCCTTATATTATCACCTGGTGCTAATAATTCTCGCGTTAGTTCAGCTGCTGCGGAAGTCGCGCCAGTTATATTATGAAACCTAGTAGCCATTTACTATTCGTAAATTATCATGTATTCTAAAGTAACAGAATCGGTACTGCTAGGAGCCACATCAATGTCTTGATTGTTCGCGTGAGCAGCACTAGTCCAAACCGCTGAGTAAGGAAAGAACATCCAATCACCGCCGTATAACCAACCTATTTCCTCTAACGCACCTGCACCATTTTGTATACCAACCGCCACGTGTTGAGCGGTTGAAGTTCCAGTGTTTTTAATATATACCTTCGCTGCTTTATTTTCTGTAAGAGTTTGACCTTGGTAATGGTCAAGATCTATAAGTTTTACTGTAGATATAGATGTAAAAGTTCTTCTTGACATACCACTTGTCTGATCTAATCCTGTTGTACTACCAGCTTTTGTTAATGTAGCCGTGTTCGATATCGAAATAGCGTTGTCTGATATATCAGAGCTAGCTAATGTTATCGTTGCTGTTGTTGTTGCCATATTTATTTATTTTATATTGTTAATTATTATGCTCCTGTAAATGTTCTGCCTTCGTGGAAAAGAGCGTATTCTATTGCATTAACTTCATTAGGTGCTTTAACTTCAAGATTTGCGGCTGCATCTGCTTGACTCCAAGGAATAAACATCCAATCTCCTGCGTATAATCTACCTAACACCGCCTCGTCTATTGATACTATAACGTAATGAGTCTCGTCAGTATTTTTATTTGCTATGTATACCCTATTTGCTTTATCAACCGCTGCTGCGGTAGAATCTATTAATACATAGATATTGTTATCTCCAGGTATTTCTACTCTACCTGAGTCGTACTGGGTTAAACCAGTGGTTGTACCTCCATCGTAAAGAGTTGTAGTAGCCGACAACGATAAGTTGTCGCTAAGCAAATCTGCACTAGAAAGCGTTATTGTTGCCGTTGTTGTTGCCATAATTTTTACTTTTATTTATTAGTTTTTACTATTATTTTGTTCACTATTTTATTATTACACGTTTATTCACTTTTCTAAAATATAGAATAATTGATACCTGTTTTTAGTTCATAGTTATCTATATTCCAATATCTTTGATATCTACCTTCTATAAATAATCCTAGTCTTTTAGTTATTTTTGTACCAAATATTAGTCCCGTGTCAAAATCTAATACCTCTTTATCTTCTATATCCATATCCACATAAGAGTATTCTGATAGTCCATGATGATATGGTAATACATCAACCCACCCGTGTATCCAAAATTTTGGTATATATGTATAATAGGCTATACCTAGTACAGTTGATAACTCCTGCTGTAATCCCATAGCTTTTAATTCTCTCTGATTATACTCATCTATTGCTTTGCCGAAATGATACTTCATAAACTCTTCGTCGGTGTTAGCTATTAACTCACCGTCTGGTGTATACCACTTCCAATTGAAATAATCATAAGGATCATCTACACCATTTTGTTCACCATCATAGAACCAATAATCATCTTCATATCCTAAGTCATAAGCGATAGTCCACCAAGGATCACTCGTATTAAAGTCTTCCTCAAACGGCATGTACCCATACACGGGGTGAGACCTATGTTTAATTCCTGCTGTGAAATCAAATTTACCAACTTTAACTCTACCTCTTGCTTCGCCACCAAAATACTTTAATTTGATATCTTGATTATCTATATATTCACCCTTAACTAGCCAATAACTTCTTACATGTCTGAGCCAGTAGTTATGGTTAATAAACTCTTCACCTCTATCCCTAACAAAAGCGCAAGAAAGTAAATACTCATAGCCGCTAACAGCGCCAATACTAGCGGTATTACTAATAGAGTTTTCAGAACCATCATAAAAATTTTTAGCCTTATTTTCATAATCAAATCTTGCTATTTTTCTTAAACCTAAGTTTAATTCGTAATTGTAAGGATTTACTATTGTTACGTCTGTAAACTCTCCAGTAGACCGATCCATCATATAATGTGGTTGCTCTGCTAACGGAGAGTTAATATTACCAGACACATAGAAAGTAGAATACTTAAAAAACTGGGCATTAGCAACTATCGTTACTAATAAGAATAATATAGTTAGTAATTTTTTCATTTTTAAAATTTATTCATTATAATTTCGTCTATAGTTGCTTGAATCTCTTCTCTTGTTGCCCCCATTTTAAATCTTAAACAAGCTTGGAATCTTTTAATTTCTTCTCCATTAAAAACTATTATTGTTGGTACAACTACTATACCATATTTCTTTTGCCAATCACCTTTATCTATTGATATTCTCTTGATTCCACAATCTGTAAGCTCATCTAAATAATCAACACTATTAGCTTCGTTCCAACCAGCGTTAAACTCTACAACACATATATCCTCCTTACATGGCGATTGAGCAGATAAACCACCAGCTAATAATATAAAAAATATTAATAGAAAATAACCTAAAAATATATTCCAAATGAGATCTGATTTATTCATAAAGTTTTTGTTTTATAAGTTTAATATCTTCTTTGATTTCAACTACATCTTCTTGTGTAGTCATTATAGTTTGGCGTATTAGCTGATCCTTCATATCAAATTCCATTCTAGTTACATCTTGTTTTGGTAACTCCTTAGCGTCTGCGATGTCAGCTTGTAACACAAACCACATGCCTATAATAGTTGCCATAGCTGCTCCAATTGCGATTAAAGTTTTTATACTTATTTTAAAACCGCTGTTTTCGTTTAATTCTTTTGTCATTTCTTTATAATCACTTATTTATTCTAATTTGTAAATTTAACGAATAGTATTATTAGCTTTTTCATTATCTAGTTCTTGTTCTTGTTCTTGTTCTTGTTCTTGTTCTTGTTCTTGTTCTTCTAACGCCTCTTCCAGATTTTTTCTTGCCTTTAATTTTTTCTATCTTCTCGTTTTCAATACCAAGATTCCATTGACTCCAACCGCTAAACATTAACACCCTTTCTAAAGCATCGTGTTGATTGTTTAAAGATTCTCTTACGTTTTGTGTTTTATTATATAATCTGTTAAGAGGAACATTTGTTGTTGCTTCTACGTAATTTGTTACAGCTGACCATTGAGGATTATCAATATCAAAAGTTTCCATTTCATTTATAACTTTTTTATTATAGTTAAGGGTTTTTTCAGCATTAACCATTTTTCTAGCTTTAATACCAAGTGGAGGCGAAACATTTAACATTTCCATTAATACAGCACTTTCATCAGCGTTATACCCTTTCTCTCTTTGCTCGTGCCATTTGATAGCCATGTTTTTTAATGTAGCAATTGCTGCTCCCCAAACACCGGTACCTCTTAATACAGAATCAATACTACCATTAACCACTCGTTCTTTTTTCTTTAACCATCTTTCATCTTCTTCATCATCATCAAACATTGCCATGAATAATGCTGATTGTAAAGAATAAAATATTAAGTTTTGTATTGCAAAATAATAAACTATTCTAGAAAGATTAGACATATCACTTTGTAATTGTGTTGTATTACCAGGTGTTATTCTTCTGTTTTTAATATCTAAAAACGCTTTTTTACCTAATCTATTAAACTGAGATGTAACGTTTTGGAAAGCTAATATAACTTTACCAAGTGGTGAAGCTTGTTGTTGCGAAACCATATCAGGTCTAGCCGACTGCTGTGTAGCCTCTGCTAATACTTGAAAATCTACCCAAGCTTTTGACTCTGCTTCTTTCTGACTTAAACCTTGCTTTAGATAAGTATTAATTCTATTTCTATAAAACGTAGAACCACCAGTAGCAATCGCTATGTTATCCCCAATTTGTGTTGGTAAAAACCCTAATTCTAATAATTTCTTTATTGCCGCTTGAATTGGATTTTTAGCATCTTTAACTGTAGCTGCTAATTCAGCACCATTAACATCTGTTTTAATTCCTCTACGTCTTTGCTTCATGAAATCAGAGTTAAATATAGTTGCCCAATCAGTCCAATATTGTTTTTGATTAGCAAAAGCTTTAGCTGCTGCTAATATGTTATTATCAGCAAAGTTAATGAAATTAACCATAGACATCTGCTGCAATACTGCAGACCGCATATTAAAGAACATAGTAGACGCAACAGAACCATTTAAATAATTTAAAAACTGATTTACTAACTTATTTTGCCCACTAGGTCTATTCCTACCAGTTTTAGTTCTATATAATATATCTTTAAGAGCACTAACTACACTAGCTCCATAAGCAGCTTCTATTTTGTTTAAGTTCTCTTCAGAGAATATTATATCAGTATTTTCAAAGAATTCAGCAAAAAATTCTTTTCTACCAACCCTTCCAGTGGCATCATCTAAATCTGTCCTTATATCTCCACCCTCCCAACTTTCGGTAGGGCTTACATAAGTATCTTGTTTAGATATTATATTTAATGTTTCTGCATAAACTTGTAATTCAGCATCAGCCATAACTAAATCAACTAAATTTTGCTGATCAGTTTTTGTTAATCCAGGAACCTTATGACCATGTTTATCGAATAAATAGACTCTTATGGCGTCTTGATGTGTGAAATCACCATCTGGAGTTTTCTTTGTGAGTTTCTTTTTAACATTTTTAAACTCTTTATTTAATGATTTGTAATCATTAGCAATAGACTGTTTAGCTGTATTTAACTCTCTATAAGCTCTATTAAGAGGTCTTACTAAAGCTTGTTCAAAAAAGTTCCTGTGTTGGTTTCCTTTTTTACCTTTACCCATAAAGTTATATAATAACCCTACGAAATCTTCGTGTGATGGTGGAATAAAAAATCTAAACTTACCTTTATTCTCTCCACGTTTTCTAGCTTTAATAGCTGAGAATCTTTTTTTAGAATCAATATCAGTTACTTCTTCTAATATATCATTAAATTCAGTATTCATTGATTTACTAAATTTAATATTAGTTTTAGGTAAACCTTTCGCGTCAGGATCTACTTCTAAAACCTTTTTAAGATCTAACCTTACTTTGCCATCAACCGTTTTTATAACATTTTTTAAATCAAAAGGAGCTTTTGCCAACCACCCCACCATTACAACTTTTCCATCTAGTAATATATCAGCACTAAAATAATCAATTCCATTTTCATTAATCTCATGTCCTAGTAAATCTCCTTTTTTCATAACTACTTCATTAACACTCATGTCTCCAAAAGGTTGGCCGTAAGTATTTACAGCGCTCATTCTACCATCTGGAAAGAAATGATATGAGGCTTTACCTTTCCCATCTTTATTAAACTCTACTATTTCAACTACTTTTCCATCAGGATTATACCTTGTAGACTTAACTGTCTTGCCGTTAACTCTATTTTCTATAATTTTAGTCCCATCTTTAAATTCACTTTCACTTATAAACTCTGTTGTAACAGTATTACCGTCCTTACTAACTGTTCGAGTTTCTTTAAGGACCTCTTCTCCTGATACTAGTTCTACTTTCTTTGTGACTCTACCTTCTTTAATCTGTATAACAGGAGCTTCTGTAGCATTATCCATCCTATCCCAAACCGTTCCATTTGCATAAAAACCTAATAACTTACCATCTTGAAATATTATTTGTTTTTTAGTTTTACGATACGCCATCCAATTTAACCAAGCATCTTCTGTAAGTTTCCCGTTTCTAGCTTGCGATATACACCAAGGATTAGAGTTTTCACCCCAATGACTATTTATAATATTTCTAACACTTTGCATTCCTTCTTTAGTATCTTCAACTTCGTGAACTGTAATATTGTGTTTCTTGTCGTAAACTTTACCTGGAGAAAACTCTTTTACTTTATTTGGATTAAGAGGTTTCTTTTTAACCTTACCAGCATATGCCTCTATAATTTCATTAGGGTTATTATAAGAGAATAAGTCTAATTTAAATCTTTCTGCTAAGTTAATAGCATCTGTTATTTTAAATCTATCTTCAAGTAGTTTTATATTACTTGTTGCTATCCATTTAGTAGTTATTCTTTCATACTTTCTCTTTTTATCATTAGGAATATTTAAACTATCTATAAATATAAACATATTATCTATAGTTTGAGAAACTAATCTATCTTTAACTAAATCAGGACGATATTTTGCTATTGTTTTCTCATACTCAGTTCTATGACTTTTAGAAAACTTAATATTGTTATAGGTACCAGGATTAGCCAATCCACCAACACCTTTAACATCGTTTTTAGAAGCTTTTTCTATAGATTTAACTACTTGCGGATCACCGTGAACAAAATCAGCCTTAGCTAGCTGAACCCTTCCTTTAACATCAAATTGATCTAGCATGTTTTGTACAGCTTGGATATTTTGTAAAGCGTCATCTGCAAAATATATATCGTTGTAACCCTCACCAACTTTATCTGCTATCCATAATGATTTAGATTCTGGCGTAGAGGATTCTAGTGTAATAATATTATCTAAAGGTATATTTAATCCTTGAGATTTTAAGAATTCATATATAGGTACTTTGGCCGCGTATGGTCTAGCTGTTAGTATGTAGTTATCTTTTAAACCATATTTTTTAGCTCTATTCATGGCTTCGTCAAACAAAGGTCCTTTTTCACCTTTAGTTACAACATCAAATTCTGCAAAATCAAACTCTCCACCTTGTTCTAATATATTAGATCCTTCATTAGCGAACTCTTCAGCACTTAGTCTACCTTTTATATATCCTTTTGTATAAGTGTCTAACTTGTTAATTAGTTTAAGCGGCATTGCGTCCCCTATTTTGAAGTTGTCTGTTTTAACTTCTGCAAAATTATCACCAAATAGTTCCCTAAAACCTTCTTTATTATTTTGTACCGACTCATGAGTTCTTTTTACAATACCGTCTCTTAACGAACGTTCTTTTCTAACACGATTTCTTTCCAATGCTGTTTCTAGAGACGTTTCAACAAACACCATTTGGACATCATAACCCTTATCTTTAAATTCTTGAACTTGTTTTTTCATTACGTTTAGCGACGCTCCAGTTCCATCAACAATAATTCCATCACCCTTACCTTGGAATTTCGATTGTTTACGCTTAGCTATTTTTCTCGCCTCCCATCCAAGCGAACTAAATTTACTATGCTGCTTTGGAGTAAAATCCTTCATATCTGTAGGTAAACCATGATTTTTCATTAACCATTCTAACGATATATCTTGATTAACAATTTTAAATCCTTGATTTTCTAAATCTAAACCTTTAATTACAGTTGATTTACCTGAACCAGGACCACCAGCCATAAATATAACTTTTCTACCAGGTTGAGGTGTGCCCTCTGGATTTGGCATAGTATACATAACACCTGATTTTGTTCTAGCAATTGTATCATCAAAATCCCACGCACTCATACCTTGTGTTTTGTTTTTAGATGAACGAGAGAAATTAACAGCACTACTAATTGTTTTTCTTTTGTGTATATCTTTACTTAAAGGTGATTTTTTTGTATTTGTCTTACTATATTTTACATTTCCTTCTTCAAACTGGTTTATTATTTCTTGTCTAGCATTTTTAGGACTTAAATGATCAACGCGAAATTCTTCTGCTATAGTCTTATTAGATTCAAAAAGTTTAATACTAAATGGATCAATACCATGTTGCATTAATCTGTAAATACCAGCATGACCATCTTTTAATTTTAAACTCCCATCAACTATTCTAGGTAATACTTTCTCATAAAAATCCTTACCTAAAGAAGCTGCTAAAGTACCACTAGGATCATTTGCTTTTAATATAGACATTTGGCCTAATAATGATTTCAATACAGGTATAACATCTTTAATATTATTTCTTATAGCTGCACCCATAGCTATTTTAATTATCTCGTTAATAGGCACATGCTCTTCAACTACCGCTTGATTCATTATAGGTTTACCATTTTTATCAATTTGATAACCTAATACGTTAGCAGCTTTTCTAAAGAAATTATTTTGATCTATAGAAGAATGTCTTAGCAATTCATCCATTAACCAAAGATCAGACATGTTTTGGTTTGTGTTTAAGTATTTACCTAAATCTTGAAAAAATTGAATAAAGTTTTTAAGTTTATCTTCCTCATTTGTTTTCGTGAAATCTAAACTATCTAGATCTTTTAATCTTTTACCATCTTCCGTACTTTTATGATATTCAAATCTTTTATGAGATACTTGTTTAGTGTTTTCTATTTTTTCAGTTCTGGGTATTGACTCCTCAAATATATCTACCCGCATATAAGTAGCTCTATCTCCTCCTGTTAGTAACTCTCTCAATAAGTCGTAATATTGGGGGTTTTTATCTAGAAACTTGTTTAATCTATCACTCATGTGTTCTCCCCACGTTATGCCTCTCTCTTCGTTCCAAAAACTATCTAACAATTTAATCTTAACGTTTTTCCCTACTGTTTCTCCGGTTTCTGGATCGTATATTTCCTTCCAAACCATTCTCCATGGTACTTCTCTGAATGCTTCCCCGTCAATATCTTTTACTTCTGATTTTTTACTGAACCCTCCTTTGCTATCTTTTTGTATTTGCTTTGTTGTCGCGGTATTTTTATTTTTATGTTGAGAAAATAAAATTTGAGATTTACCATCTTTTAATCTTGTAATAGATTCTTTAGATAAATTTTCAGTTTGTTGTCTAACGGCTTGATTGGTTATCATTTTACCTAACGTATTTGCTAACGCTAATACTCTAGCCGATGTATTTCTATCTGTGCGAACTGGCTTACCATCTATGATACCAAATACTTCTAAGAATTGTTTTTTATCTATATTAGGTTTTTTAACTTGAATAGCTAAACCGGCTTTTGTACCAGTCCTAGCCATTTTAGCTCTACCTGTTTTAGTATAAAAAGCAGATAATAAAGTTTTAGGAATACCCGTAGCTGTTCCACTTGCTGTGGCGCCTTCTGGTAGCATCGCTATTAATAAATCAGCGTGTTTATTAACAAACATTTGTGCTGATTGTAGTTCTGCTTTTGTTATATTTGCACCACTAATAATTTTTTTAGGTGATATACCAAATAGTTTTCCAGTAATTTCAGGTATTTGATTTTTTAAAGTTTTAAAAGTTACATTATCAAGCTTTAAATCTGAAATTATTTTATCAATAGATTTGTAAACCTTATCCGCAATACCTAATCTATCTGCTAAAATTATTTTCTTTTTCTTTGGTTTTGCTTTAACTTCAGTTGTAACTTCTTCAACTGCGATATCAATTCTTTCTGCTACATCCTCTACAAACTCTTCACCTAACACTCTTTTAGAAGCCTCTATCGCTCTTGATGGTAGAAATTTATTTATATAAGCTGCTAATGGAACTCTAGATTCAGGTTTGTATTCTCTTATTAAATCTAATATACCTCTTTCTCCAATTTCAATTTCACTCATTAAAAGTTCCTTATCAAAATTAGGTGCACCTCTACGTCTCTCAGCTATTCTACTTGTTATAGGTTTAAATTCTTCTATAATGTCCATAGCGCCAGCCACACCTTTTTCTTCATATATACGCTGAACATTATCAGATGCGGTTTTAGAAAACTTTGCCCCTTCTTCTACTTCACCTTCTTTTGATATACGTTTACCACCAGTAAGTTCTTCTTCAGCCGCCCCAGCAAATTCAAGCATTCTTTCGCTAAGTTTACCTTCTTTAACATTTTGACTATACTCTTTCATAAAATTGAAAGCGTCTTCACCGGTTTCTATGCTTAAATTTTCATAAGGTGTGCTTTCATTAAAGAATCCGGCTATCTTATTTTTTATACCATCAAAAAACCCTTTACTGTTTTCGTATGTTATATTGTTATCTTCGTCTTCTATAATATCAGATAATGCAGTAAACCACTCGTCAGTGGTTGACATTTGTTCTTCTGACATTCCATAGCTTTTTCTAAGTCTATTTTCAATAGCATCAACAACATTTTTTCCAAGATTTTTTTCTACATTTAATTTAAAATCAGAGATCAAGTTTTTAACTCTATTTCCACCGTCTTCAGCATCTAACGCTTTTAAGTTAGCTAAAGCACCTTTCATTACACCATGTAATACCTCATGTGAACCGGCTTGTAGCGCTCCGTATTTAAAGGCGGCTTCTTCATTAATCATTATAGCTTGATTACCGTCAGCTGTAGGAATGTTAACAGCATCGGATTGATCCGCGCTATCTGCTATTCTATTAGCCTCTGCCGCGATTTGCTTTTCAGTCATG
>Ga0208010_1000571_pt1 | contig 12994 bp, 11 predicted proteins | sample 2_EtaG_FD_184074 | JGI IMG/M metagenome (GOLD analysis project Ga0208010, IMG submission 184074) | Marine viral communities from the Subarctic Pacific Ocean - 2_ETSP_OMZ_AT15125 metaG (SPAdes) (version 2) | ecosystem: Environmental > Aquatic > Marine > Oceanic | place: Pacific Ocean | collected... | reverse complement strand
ATTGGAGGCATAGTACAATGGAACCCCAATATCATGGACATGGAGCATGATGAATATAAAACTTGGCGCAAGAAAAATCGCAATGTAATGCCTGGCTATATCAAGCCGAAGGATGTAGTGCTAGAATAACTCCCGTCTGACACTCGCAGACATTAAATAGAATGAGTGCGTCTACTCTTGGTATGAGACGCTAAAGCCATGACAGTCGGTTCTCCGTCCCGGCATAAGTTGACGGTGCTTCATCAACTTTACTTTACTTAACGGAGGGCTAAAATGGCCGCTTCAACTACAACCACACTGAATGATCTATTTGTAAACATCATTCGTGAGGCTATCTTTACTGCACAGGAATCTTCGCTTGTGCGTAATCTCGTAACCGTTTATGACATCAGTGCAGAAAACGGTAAAACAATCCAAGTACCCACGTATCCAAACGTTGCCGCCGCGGCGCTGACTGAAGGGACGGATATGTCAAGCACAACCGTGTCAACAGGTGCAGTAACGATTACTGCCGCCGAGGTTGGCGTACAGGCTGTATTGACTGATCTGGCTTCAAAGACTGCCGCTCGTGATGTTGCCGCTGATCTTGGTCGTGTATTGGGTGAAGGCGTTGCAAAGAAAATGGACGAAGATTTGATCGCCCTGTTCGATGGTTTCTCAACCTCAGTCGGTAGCGCGGGAACTGAACTGATCGCGTCTTACATCTTCAGTGCCGCCGCACGGTTGGATAACGCTAACGCACCCGGCCAGAAATATATGGTTATCCATCCATATCAGGCATACAACCTCAAAGCGAACCTGACCAATACGTTTGCCAACCCCAACGGTGGCGATCTTCAGAACGAAGCCATGCGTAACGGCTACGTCGGCACGCTCGCCGGGGTGGACATTTTTGAGTCTGCCAACATCACTCGTGATGGTTCAGACGATGCCAAGGGCGCGGTATTCGTGCCGCAGGCTTTGGGCCTCGCCGTCAAATGGGACATCAGCATGGAACCACAGCGTGACGCTTCGCTTCGTGCTTGGGAACTCAACGCCACGGCTTGCTACGGTGTTGCGGAACTGAAAGATGATTACGGCATCGAGATGTATTTCGACGCCGATCTTTAATTCCTGACCGGGGGGTGCGGGTAATACCGCGCCTCCCCCCTTTGGGGGTTACTATGGCGATGAGCCAAGATAGTGATCTGACTGCATTACAGCCAGACATACTCGAGTTCGGCATCTCGGCTTTCACAAGTGAACACGCTAGAGCGCAAGCAGATGTGGAGCGCGAGTTGCGTTTCAAGTGGTGGCCTCTGCGTGGAATCAGTGGCGAGTTGGATGCTTCATTACTCACAGAATCTCAATTTACCCGTGCCGCTTCCTATCGGGTGTTGGGTTGGTACGCATTACCGCAACTGACTAAATGGGAAACACTGGGCGCAGAAGATCGTTTCCAACAGATGATGGGCTATTACCGCTCATCCTATGAAGATGAAATTGAGGCGATCATTAAGGACGGTGTGGAATACGATGCAGATGACGACAGCACAGTTGCGCTGTCTGAAAAGAAACCCATGCTGTTTGGTAGATTAGTGAGATGAAAGTCGATGCGAAAATAGACACCAAAAAAGTAAAGGCAATGATGCAGAAAATGCCTGATAAGGTTGAAAAGGGATCGAAATCAGGATTAGCAAAAGCCGCCGCTTACGTGGGATTCATAATCAAGCAACGTACAGCCAGAGGCATGGGTGTCAATAGGGCATTTATTCCATACAGTGAGAGTTACAAAATCGCCCGAGCCAAGCATGGTAGGGGTACTTCACCTGTGGATTTGAACTGGTCAGGTAGAATGCTTGCCGCTGTTACTTGGAAGGTCAAGAGTGCAAAACTGGCGATCGTTACTTTTTCCAGTGGGCTTGAAGCAAAGAAAGCAATGTTCCATCACAAGATGGGTGCGGGAAAGGGTAGAGTAAAGCGACCGTGGTTTGACATCAACGCATCTGAAGTGAGAAAGGTCAAGCAAGTATTTGATAAAGAACTCCACAAATATCTGAAACGAGCCGCATGAGTTTACGCGATAACATTTCTGCAAATATCGTTTCAGTGTTGGGTGATATGGCACGCCCCGTCCTCAAGAAAGTGACGAGGGAACCATTCGAATTGAAAGATTTATCGCAAGCACAATTCCCTGCGGTGTGGGTGAGTACTGAAACCGAAACCCGTAATGATGCAACAATGGGTGGGAGTGCGCTTACCCGATTTGGTGAAATAGATTATTCGCTTTACGGGTACATGAAGGGGTATACCGAATTCCAATTCATATCGGAAACGGAGGAAGAATATTTATTGACAGAAGCATCTGACACCCTGACAAGTGAAGGTGGTACAGGGTACGAAACAGATCGCGTAAGGGATGAACTAATAGAAGGCATTTCAGAAACTCTGGATGCTGACAGAACACGTGGCGGTTACGCCAAGAACACAGAAATCATTTCTATAGAGGATGATGATAGTGTATTCTTCCCATACGGTGCGGTACGTGTAGCCGCCCGTGTAACTTACCATTTTACAACTGGTACAACTTAAGGAGAGCCATTATGGCTACACATCATGGCAAAGAGGGAACCATTAAGATCGGTTCCAATACTGTTGCTGAAATTGTTTCATTCAGTTTAGATGAAACAGCAAATATAGTCTCTGACACTGCAATGGGTGACTCTTGGGAGTCCAAAAAAGCAGGCACTAATGATTCGTCTGGGTCAATCACTTGTCATTGGGATGAAACAGATACCAGTGGGCAAGGCGCAATGACAGTCGGCGCAGAAGTGACGCTCAACCTGTATCCGGAAGGTGCAGATTCGGGAGACACATATGCGAGTATGAGTGCCCTTGTCAATAGCGTTGGCATAAGCGTTCCGATGGATGGCGTTGTTGAGCGATCATTCGGATTCGAGTCAACAGGCGGCGTAACTTGGACAACTGTGTAACATTCGAGGATTAAGATATGACAGCAGGTACGGAGGCACTTGCTAGAGGGAGAGAGCACTGGCAAGAGAGGTTGCTTGGCGTTCAATCGATGATTGTCGACGAGTGGAGTACTGACGAATCTCCTTGTGAGATTTTCTGGAAACCTTCAACACTGGCTCAACGTGACAAAATCTTTAAGTACATTGCAGAGAATTCATTGGAAGGATTGGCTGAGTCAATCGTTCAACGGGTTCTTGATGCTGATGGAAAAAAGATGTTTTCACAAATTCATAAAAAGGAACTGATGACACGACAGGATCCAGATATGCTGATCCGAATCGTCAGTGCTATGAATGAAGATGAGGCAGTGACAATAGAGGAAGCCCGAAAAAACTCAGAGTAGATTCGGAACTCCCGGTCATATTCCGAATCGCAGAAACGTTGCACATGACCCTCGGCGAATGTATGAATCGCATCACCTACGGCGAGTTGGTGTATTGGGTGGCGTGGTTTGAATACACACATCAGCAACAAGAAACAGAGGCTATGAGACATGGCAAGCGCTGACGCCACTATTCGAATTGCCGCGCATGACAATACGCAAAAGGCATTCACTAGTGTAAATAATAACCTCACCCGAACGAATAATGCGTTTAAGAATTTTCGGGGCACGCTGATGCGTGTTGCGGGGGTTGTCGGGTTTGGTGCGCTTGCTAAAGCCACGTTGGAAAGTGCTGATCGCATCCAGAAGTTATCCATTCGGTTAGGTGTAAGCACTGAAGCATTATCGGAATACCAACACGTTGCAGAACTGTCCGGCGTAGATTTCAACGCATTGGTTATGTCGTGGCAGAAGATGACTAAAAACCTTGGTGATGCCGCGACAGGAACAGGCGAAGCCAAAGACGCTTTGGCATTGTTGAAACTTGAAGCAAAAGATTTGAACAAACTGTCGATTGATAGAATGTTCGAAGAACTTGCAGATGCAATATCCGCGATCGAAGATCCGACAGTAAAGGCGCAAGTCGCGATGGACTTGTTTGGTACTCGCGGAATTGAAGTAATACAGATGATGGAGGATGGTGCAGAAGGGATGAGGGACTTAAGGAAAGTTGCTATTGCCCTCGGCATTTCACTGAGTCGTGATGCGGCAGATAAAGCCGCAAAGTTCAATGACCAAATGCACAACCTCAAAACATCATTGCGAGGTTTAATGCTCCAGGTTATGCCAATCCTTATTCCAACTGTTGAAGGATTAGCAAAGGCGTTAACTGGTGTAATGAAAGCAACTGCGAAAGCAGGTGTGGAAATCGGGATTCTTGTTAAAGCATTGGTCGCGGCATTTATTGCCTCGAAATTAACAGGGGTAGTTTGGATTTTAGTTAAAGCATTCAGAGCATTTAAAATAGCAACGATCGCGGCTACTGCGGCAACGCTCAGACTTAACGCGGCAATGGCGAAAAACGTTGTTGGATTAGCAGTGCTTGTTGGTGTTACTGCTTGGGAATGGATCAAAGCACAGGAAGATGCAACTGATGCAGTTAAAAGTCACGAAGATGCGATTAAAGATTTGGACACAGAAACGAAAAAGATGGCTATTGATTTGAAATCGGCAATAGGATGGGAGGAAAAGTGGTGGAGCATTAACTCATTAAATAAAGACGAAATAACATCTTTGGGTGAGGAATTGGAAACGACCCGCAGTCAAATAAATGCAAACAGAGAAGCAGTAGGGAAAATGACTATTGCTGAACTAGCGAATTGGACAGAAGTTAAAAACAGTAGGAATTGGCTGGATAAAGAATATGCGTCTTTGAAAATTGTGGAACAGGGGTTAAAGGATCAAATAGCAGAATTAAGGTCGGGTACTCAGTATCAAGAAGATCAGACTGTGGCTATAACTGAAACAGATGCGGCATTACTCGCTTACAAAAATCAATTAAGTGATCTTATGTTTGAAGAACATATGCAGGGAATTAAACTGAGTGAATTAGAAAAACAATATAACAGTGGTTTTATATCAGTAAATGCTTATAAGAAAGGATTGGAAGCCCTAGGTGTATCCACAGAACATTTAGTCAGTCAATTTGAAACGAGTTTTAAGAGCATGAGTACAAGTTTAGATACGGCGTGGGTGGGATTTTGGGAAAATACTTTTCTGAATAGTTTTACGAACACTAAAGTAAATGCCATTAAGCAATTTGCGAATACTGTTAAAAGGATTTTAATTAAGATGATGGCAGAAGTAGCGGCTAATTGGGTCAAGAATAAAGTATTCAAGATTTTATTCAATATGTTATTCCCGGGCGCGGGAGGAATATTCGGAAAGATATTCGGAAAGATATTTTCATTCTTTGGATTTCAGAGAGGCGGCGACTTCACAGTAGGTGGTGAAGGCGGTAAAGACAAAAATCTTGTAGCCTTCAAAGCGTCAAAGGGTGAGTCAGTATCTGTAAAAACACCCGAACAACAAAGGGCGGGTGATGCTTTAGTATTAGAAATTAGAGCAATGCGCGAAGATTTGGCGCGGGTAGTAGCGGGTCCGATCGTGGGGGCAGTGACTAGGGGGCAATTCGCCGCGGCAGGTGGAATGAGGCACTGATGTGTCCATTTCCGACTTACAATATCAAGCATGGCTTGCTGACCCGTCAGAGGAGCGAGTCTTGTTAGCGGAACTTACAGCCTATTCTGGCGGCAGTGCTGTGACTCGCTATCTTGGTAGTAAATACTTTGATACAGGCGCAACTGATACTCCCGCGAATAAACAATATGAAGGGATACTGGTAGGTTCCCCATATTTTGCGAGCAACATGGCAGAGGCGTTCAGTGGACGCTCATTCGTTTCAATGGGTGATGTTCTTATAGATAACGGTGAAGGTGATCTCGATTCTTGGATTACTGATGCATGGGATGGTCGGGGTGCAGTATTAAAATTTGGAGATCCAATATGGGATATTGCAGATTTCCGCACGATCCTCACAGGTGTTATAGACAGTCTGCAAATTGAAAATGATAAGACCTTGCGGTTAATCATTCGGGATAATCAGCGGACACTGGATGGTCCGATACAGACAACACTCATTGCATCTGGAGAAAACACCAACAGTCCAGTACCGCTTTGCTATGGTGAAGTATTCAACATCACGCCAGTAAGCACGGATACATCAACCCACGAATATCAAATCCACGAAGGGCAGATTGAAGATATTGTTGCGGTATATGTCGATGGTGTTGCTACAGGCTTGACGGTCACAGAAGATTTGACTAATGGGAAATTCACCTTATCTGCTGATCCACAAGGCACGGTAACGTGTGATGCAAAAGGGCATAAACCTAGTGGAAGTTACAAATATAAGCCTGGGGAAATTATTAGAGCAATAGTCAGTCGGGTCTTAACAGACCCTGATGATTTAGATACTTCAGCATTTACTGCATTCGATAGCGATTTGGATTACACGATAGGAATTTATATTGAATATAGAGAAAACTTATTAGACGTTATCGACAAGATATTACCTGCCGGATGGTTCTACGGATTTGGTCGTGATGGTAAATTTTCTTTAGCCGCATTGAAAGTGCCAAGCGGAGAAACATCCACCATGACAATCGATGAGATAGAAACGTATGGTGATTTGAATGTTCAGAAGGCAGATATACCGCAATGGCGCACACGATTAGGCTATAAGAAAAATAACACTGTGATGGATTTCGGAACGAATTCAGGGGTGTCAGAAGTTAACAGGTCTTTTTTCAAATCAGAGCATTCGAATATTGCTAAATATGAAGTATCTGGTGTTAAAACTACGCACTTATTGGCACAGGACCCACCTGCATTACCATCAACGATAGTGAGTTCGGCGAATGCAGTTACTGAAGCAACGAGATTACAGACATTATTCGGAACGCAACGGTATACCTACAGGGTTAGGGCATTCGTTGCTCCGCTTCAAATAAAGGTAGGGTCGGTTATAACGATTGAAGATGATCGTTTCGGGTTATCCAGTGGAACGAAAGCAGTAGTCACTGGGATTGTAGAATACTTGCTAGACAATAAACTTGAATTGGAGTTGTGGGCATGAGTGGGCGATTAGTGCATAACTCAGTATCAGATGACGTCACATTGACGGTGACAAGTACCGCAGGGTCTTATGTCGCGACCAATATGCAGAATAAGCAACCGAGCATGAAATGGAGATCGACTACAGATGCCGCGCAAACGATAAGCGGAGATTTCGGGGCGGCTGAAGTGATAGGTTGCGTGGTGCTATACAACCATAACATTAGTGCCGCGGGAACAATAGCAGTTACGCTGGCATCGAATAGTGGATTCAGCACAGATGTATACACGAAAACTGTGGACGCACTTGATGCAACTCTTGGTTACGGTACTCAGAAATACGGACATGATGGTTACGGTGGTTACTCTGAACTGGGCTGGCAACAGCGATTTACTATCATCTGGTTTACACCAGTATCACGAAGATATTTCAAAGTTGTTATTACCGATACAACCAACAGTGATGAGTATGTAGAAGTGGGTCGGATGATGTGGGGCGATTTCACGAACATACCTTACCGTTACGGAGCAGAATTAGGGTGGCGGGAACAAACAGAAGTGACCCGCACAAGGGGCGGCGCACTTCGATCTGATGCGCGTAATCCATATAGATATACGAATGTAGAATCAACTATACTGACAGACGCTCAAGTTGCTGATGCTTTAGAAATCTTTCGAGCCGCTGGGCGTAGATCTGATGTTTTATGGTCTGGTTTTCCAGAAAATACGGATGAATATCTTGAACGCAGATATACCATGTTGGGCAAACTGATGGATTATTCTTCGAGTATCAGGGAAGCCGAAGGTTCATCTATTACATTCTCGATAGAGGAAGGACTCTAATGCCAGAAAGTACAACATACACAGTAGCCGAGATCATTGCGATGACTAAGGGCGAAACTCCTTGGTTCGATAAAGTATCAGACGGTTGGCGGCACTTGAAAAATGCCCAAGATGATATATCGGCATTCTCGTCAGGGTCAGCTCCAGGTTGGAGTGGCGCAATCGACAGTAGATGGTATATCGCTGATACGTCATCATCCACAACGACTTACACCGGATCAACTACACCATCAGCATCAGGTAGTGATTCTTTAGTTGCGGGTTACAGAGTATGGTTTAAAGCCGCAAACAACAATACTGGTGCGGCAACCTTGAATGTCGGCTCATCTGATGGCGCGACTGCTATTAAGAAAATAGTCAGCGGGGCAAAAGCGGCACTTGATGCTGATGACATTGACAGTGATACCTTTTGCGATCTTGTATTTGATGGAACGCATTGGATCATCCTCAATAACCCAACAACATATACCTCACCCCTGACAACCAAAGGCGACCTATTCCAAAGGACTAGCGGTGCGGATTCTCGCTTGGCAGTAGGACTGAATACACAAGTTTTAACTGCTGATTCGAATGAAACCACTGGAATGAAGTGGGCAACACCTTTTAGTTCTCCATTGACCACTAAGGGTGACGTACTCGGTTACTCAACAACGAATGCTCGCCTTGGAGCAGGAACCAATGGGTATACATTAACCGCTCAGTCTGGACAGACTACGGGCCTCCTATGGGCGCAACTCGATACTGCCGGGATAGCAGATGACGCGGTGACTACAGCAAAGATCGCTGATGCCCAAGTAACCACCGCAAAGTTGAGCCTGACTCGACCGATGTTTTATGCAACCACTGATACTGGAACATCATGTGCATCAGGGGTTGAAACGAAAATTACTTATGACAACGAAACGTTCGACATAAATTCTGATTTCGCTAGTTCAAGATGGACACCTACGCAAGCAGGTTATTATCTTATTGCGGCAAATGTGACTCTTCCTAATCCAACCGGACAAACCTCATATTCGAATACTATTCAAATCCAATTATGGAAGAACGGATCGAAGTTATATGAAGGAAGTCAAACCCAGTCGAGGTATAACTCAACATCAGTGTCATCATCGGATATAACGGCCATTGTTAATTCCAATGGATCATCTGATTACTGGGAGATTTACTGCTATCACAACATGGGATCAACAGTAACATCTGAAACGGGAGATCAAGGGAGGTTCATGGGAACGAGGGTAGACGTATGAATATAGCGATAACATTACAGCATCTGTTTCCTGATTCAGTACCGAATGTCGATTGGGTTGTTGCAGATCATGGAAGTGGACAGGTTATACATAAATGGCACTTGTCTGCGAAAAAGCCAACGAAATCGGAAATGGACGCCGTATGGGGCGAAGCAGAACAGAAGCATCAATGGTCAATGGTACGGTTTGCTCGACAGGCGTTATTAGAGCAATCGGATTGGACGCATTTATCTGACTCACCTTTAACCAAATCGAAGAAGGATAAATGGAAAACCTATCGTCAATCGTTACGGGACATTACTACACAGGCTGATCCTGATAATTTAGATTGGCCTACTGCGCCAGAGGCTTAATCATGGCAACAAAGAAAATTTCTGAATTAACGGAGTCTACATCTGGCAATGACTCGATGGAGATCCTTGTCAATGACAGTGGAACCTCTAAACGAATCACCAGAGTAAATCTCCTCGGAGCGTTGACAACCGGACCTGTAACTACGGTTGATAACACCATTGCTCGATACGATGGCACAACAGGTACTCTCCAGGCTTCCGGTGTTTCAATAGATGACAGCAACAATGTAACCATTGCAGGTGACCTTACGATTACGGGTGATGACCTGACGATGACCACGAATACGTCAGGGGCAATCCTTGTCGGTGATGGCACGAATTACAACCCTGCTGTGGTGTCTGGTGATGCAACTATTTCCTCTGCGGGAGCAGTGACTATCGCGGCAACGTCTGTTGAGAATTCCATGCTTGCGGGTTCGATTGCCAATGCCAAACTTGCGAATTCCTCGATCACAGTTTCTGATGGGTCAAATTCGACTGCGACTGCTCTTGGTGGCACGATTACTTATTCGGCAGGGGAGGGGATAGACGTTGCTGAATCCTCTGGCACGATCACTGTATCGGCTGAAGATGCAACAAGCGGTAACAAAGGTGTAGCCAGTTTTTCGACAGACAATTTTTCTGTCAGTAGCGGTGCAGTTACAGTCAAGGATGGCGGGGTTGCTAATGCTGAACTTGCTGACATGGCGGCGAACACCATCAAGGTTCGGGATGCCAATTCAAGCGGAGTACCTTCAGACAAGGCGCTAGCGACCACTCAAATACTAATCGGTGATGGCACAGGCTTTACCGCGGCAGCGTTATCAGGCGATGCCACGATGACCAATGCCGGAGTGGTAACGGTAGCGGCTGATGCAATCAACGCAAGCAAGATCGCGGCTGATGCTGTTGGAAGTAGCGAAATAGCCGCTGATGCCGTAGGGTCGAGTGAACTAGCCGATGATGCAGTAGACACCGATGCAGTTGCAGACAACGCGATAACCTTGGCAAAACTGGAGGACGGAACCCAAGGTGACGTACTCTATTATGGCGCATCGGGCGCACCAGCAAGGCTCGGCACAGGGTCATCGGGGCAAGTCCTGACTTCTGGTGGCGGGGGTGCTAATCCGGCATGGGCATCACCCACGGTGGGAGATATAACGTCTGTGGTGGCCGGCTCAGGGCTTACAGGGGGTGCCACAGGGGGGGATGCAACACTAGATGTAGTGGGTGGCACAGGGATCACTGCAAACGCCGATGATATCGCTATTGACTCCACAGTCGCGACCCTAACAGGCTCACAGGTTCTGACCAGTAAAACCCTGACCAGTGCTGTCCTCAATACAGGCGTATCAGGATCCGCAGTGGCAGATGAGGATGATATGTCCTCGAACTCCGCGACTCTCGTTGCCACCCAACAAAGCATCAAGGCGTATGTGGACAGCAAAACCCACGAAGCCGCATTGACTGAGGAACAGGTAGAGGATTTCGTTGGGGGGATGGTCACTGGCAACACAGAAACCTTCATCACGACAACCTATGAGGACAGTGATGGCACTCTGGATTTTGTTGTACCAGTTAAAGATGAAGATGATATGTCGTCAGACAGTGCCACGCATCTTGCCACTCAGCAATCCGTTAAAGCCTATGTAGACAGCCAGACCCACGAAGCCACACTCACCCAAGAACAAGTCGAAGATTTTGTGGGTGGAATGTTAGACGGCACTGAAACTTTCATCACTGCTACATACGACGATGGGGATGGAAATATAGATTTTGTTGTACCCGTTAAAGATGAAGATGATTTGGCATCGGATTCTGCAACATTTCTCGCAACCCAACAGAGCATTAAAGCCTATGTTGATGCACAAACGGACACGACTTTAACTCAAGAACAGGTTGAAGATTATGTTGGCGGGATGCTTGACGGTACTGAAACATTTATCACGGTTGGTTATGACGACACGAATGGTAACCTGGACTTTGTAGTCCCTGTTAAGGACGAGGACAATATGTCCTCCGACTCAGCAACGTTCCTTGCGACACAACAGTCAATCAAGGCATACGTTGACGGTGAGATTGCATCTACGCTTACGAGTGAGATGTCTTACAAGGGCGCGTATAACGCATCCACCAATAGCCCTGATCTGGATACGAGTCCATCCGGGGTCAAAATCGGTGATATGTACACAGTAACAGCCGCGGGGAACTTTTTCACCGTTGCGGCTGAAATCGGCGATGTCTTGATAGCGGAAGTTGATGATGCAGACGCTGAAGATGAATGGACGGTAGTCAGCAAAGACTTGACAGCCGCTTCGATCAAAACACTTTACGAATCCAATTCAGACACTAATGAATTCTCAGATGCGGAACAGTCTAAATTAGCCGCCATTGAAGCAAGTGCTGATGTAACCGATACAACGAATGTAACAGCGGCAGGGGCATTGATGGATTCAGAAGTCGATGCTGACCTCAAGACCTTTGCATTGCCTGCCAGTACCACGATCTCTACATTCGGTGCGACCATCGTTGATGATGCAGACGCGGGAGCAGTAAGAACAACGATCGGCGTTGATGTAGCGGGTACGGATAATTCGACAGCAGTTACGTTAGCGGGTACACCTGATTACATCACGATCTCGGGTCAGACAATTACTCGAGGAACAATCGACATCGGTGATGACACCAACTTGGCGGCGGGTACAGGTATTACGCTAACAGGAGATACGCTGAGTGTTGATGCAGCTCAAACTCAAGTAACAAGTGTGGGCGCAGTGGATGCAGGGTCAATCACCTCAGGATTCGGGACAATTGATACAGGATCCTCCGCAATCACAACGACAGGACTGATTAGCGGTGGCTCGTTGGATATTGATAACGTCCTGATTAACGGAACAACGATAGGACACACCGACGACACTGACCTGATAACTGTGGCAAGCGGGATAGCAACTATCGCGGGTGAAATCTCTGTAACGACACTCGATATTGGTGGAACCAATGTTACCTCAACAGCAGCAGAATTAAACATCTTGGATGGTGTTACCTCGACAACCGCAGAAGTCAATTTGATAGACGGTGACACGGCAAGAGGTACTGACGCTGTAGCATCGGGCGATGGCATATTGATAAACGATGGCGGCACGATGAAGATGACGAATGTCGATACCGTGTCTACTTATTTCTCAAGTCATAATGTCGGTGGCGGCAATATCGTTACTACTGGCACCGTTGCATCAGGCACATGGGCGGCAACAGATGTTGCAGTAACACATGGTGGCACAGGTGCATCAGATGCTTCAACTGCACGGACGAATCTCGGCATTGCAATAGGTTCTGATGTCCAGGCTTACGACGCAGACACAGCCAAAACTGATGTAGACCAATCATGGGCGGGTACTCAGCGTGGTACTCCTTCTGTTGTTACAGACGGAACTCTTGATTTAGATACTGCCAACAACTTTCAGTACACTCCCGCCGCTAATGATGACCTTGAATTCTCCAACGAAACCGCTGGACAGGCAGGGTTCATCACATTGATAAATCCCTCTGCTTACACG
>Ga0208010_1000566_pt1 | contig 13069 bp, 16 predicted proteins | sample 2_EtaG_FD_184074 | JGI IMG/M metagenome (GOLD analysis project Ga0208010, IMG submission 184074) | Marine viral communities from the Subarctic Pacific Ocean - 2_ETSP_OMZ_AT15125 metaG (SPAdes) (version 2) | ecosystem: Environmental > Aquatic > Marine > Oceanic | place: Pacific Ocean | collected... | reverse complement strand
TGGGGAGGTGTTGTTCGATGGGGAATGTAGGGGAGAGTGTGAGCATTTTAATCAATTAGAAATAAATAAATTTGTATGTACGATGAGAAAACTGTTAAAAAAATCGAGGAATTCAAAGGGAAGTTGAATACTTTATGTAAAGAATATGATGTTGGGTTGGTTACAGTTCCTCAGCCGGATCAAATTGTGGTTGTTCCTAATAAAAAGAAAGAATCTGAAATAATAACTCCTGATAAATAATATGTTTGGTGCATTTTTAGTCGTTTTATCGTTTTTTCTAGGCTATGTAATGGGTGCAATTCAGTTTAAATTGTCACACAAGGCTGTTAGATTGGTTAAAAAGACACAAAATAAGTCAGAATTATTAACAACTCCATCTGCGGAAGAGATAAAAAAAGAAGATGATAGGGAGTTTTGGAGTAAAATAAAATAGTCTAAAACAATTTTTTATGAGTAGTAAATGTGATATTATTGGTCATAACTTTAATATAGTTGATGAGGACGCAGGTCGTACTCATGAAGAATGTGAAGAGTGTGGCTTTCGTAAGACATTTTTTAAACAACAGGTGACTGGTACTAAAAGTGAGGAGAGTAAGGAATATATGGATGGTCACAAGAGGCACTTTATTCAACCAACTCAAACTAAAGAGTGGGAAATGGCAGGATATAAGAAAAAAGCTAAGGATCAAGAGATAAAAGAACATGATGAGAGATTGAAAGAGGCTTACAAAGAAACTGAAAAAGCTGAAAGAAAAGCTCACTCGGAGAGAGTATCAAAAGTAGTTTGGAAATAATTATAAAAATATGGCTACAATTAAACAAAAAAAAGCCATTAAGAAAATAGTTGAAAATGGTGGAAATATAAGTAAAGCTATGAGAGATGTGGGATATAGTGAGGAAACAGCTAAAACTCCTCAAAAACTAACTAACTCCAAAGGGTGGAATGAATTGATGGAAGAATATCTGCCTGACGATGTGTTGGCTAAGGTTCATAACGAAGGTTTAAAGGCATTTAAAACTGATAATGATGGTGGAAAATCGGAAGATCATCCAACTAGGCATAAATATTTAGATACAGCTTACAAATTGAAAGGTAATTATGCACCAGAAAAACAAGCAATATCGTTGGAGATTGATGAAAGTTTAAACGAAGAAGAAGCAAAAGACTATGAAAAATGGCGTGAACAAAGATTATTTGAAGGCTCTAAGCAGGAAAGTCCAAAAGACTAATCCTTTACTATGGGTAGCTGACAACGGGATGATAACAGAACAAGGCAAAAAGCTTGAGTTCTCGGATCATAAATTCTTAGTTGAACCCTGGAAAGATATGACTCCTATTCAGGGGATCATAAAATGTTCACAGATCGGTTGGAGTACATTGACTATTTTAAAAACATTGTGGGCTGCGAAATATAAAAACTGGAACATCATTTATACTCTACCAACTGGTGATGGTGTGTCAGACTTTGTAAGTTCTAAGGTCAATCCATTGATAACTAACAATCCTGTTATTGGAGAGTTGGTAAAAGATAAAGATACTATTCAACAAAAGAAAGTAGGACAAGCATTTATCTTTTATCGTGGTACTCATTCCGGCAAGTCGGGTGATAGTAAGATGGAGTCTGGTCGCGGTATTATGCTTACATCAGATTTAAACGTACACGATGAATCAGATCGTTCGGATCAAACTATTATTGAACAATATGAATCAAGGTTGGCGAATAGTGAGTACAAAGGAAGATGGTATTTTTCAAACCCGACAGCACCAGGGATTGGGGCTGATAAGTATTGGAAATTATCTAATCAAAAACATTGGTTTGTCACTTGCTCTCACTGTAGTTATAAGCAGTTTATGCAGTTCCCGGACAATATTGATAAGGAAAAAGGGATATTTATATGTACTAAATGCAAAGGGGAAATATCTAATGAAGATAGGAGAAGAGGACAATGGGTAAAGAAATACAATAATAGAGATATAGCAGGGTATTGGATCAGTCAGTTGATGAATCCAAAGACAAGTGCTAAGGATATATTACTCGCACACGCTACAAAAGACACACAATTCTTCTACAATTTCGTTCTCGGGCTTCCTTATAAGGGCTCAGACGTGGTCGTAGATAGAGAAGTTATCGTATCAAATATCGTTTTGACTGATAATAAGCGTCTAGATGTGGCTATTGGTGTGGACAATGGGGTTGAAAAGCATTATGTAGTCGGCAATCAAGAGGGAATATTTGAAATGGGAGTGACAAAAGACTGGAAAGATATAGAAGATTTGAAGATAAAATACAAGGCTAAGATGGTTATTGATCTTAATCCGTATCCAAAAGAGCCAAAAAGATTGGCAAAGAAATATCCGGGTGAAGTATATTGTTCATTTTACAAGCAAGACAAGGATCAGCTCGGGACTGTTCAGTGGGGTAAGAAAGAACGCAGAGGTATGGTTTACTCTGATAGGAATAAAATCATACAGGAAGTTATTGATATGATAGTTGATGGCGGTGTAAACTATAATATGGTTGAATCAAGGTTAGAGGAATATATCACTCATTGGGATAATATGTATCAAGTCATTGAAGAGTCAGCTCTCGGTGTTCCACGAGCAGTATGGAAAACTGTTGAGAATAGACCTGATCATTTCGCTCACGCAACAGTGTATTGGATGTTAGCTATGATGAAAATAGGTGTTGGTGGGGTAGTTACTAATAAAGTTAAACCAATACAAGGCAAGAAATCATTTTATGTTAATGAGGATAATACAGTTAAAGCAACCGATATCGGAGCAGAAATCAAGTTCAAAGATGATACAGCAACAGATTGGAAACACTGCTAAATGTCCAGTCTGCAATAAATTACTATTCAAGTTTAATAAAATAATAGAGAACAATATAACGATTAAGTGTAGTAAGTGTAAGAGTTTACTGCTAATCTAGAGTACCAGAGTGCCATAGAGCACCAGAGAACCTAATAAATCCTGGTGCTTTTTATTTAAAAATACTATGCCAATAAATACAACAAGTACACCTCATTTTGAAAAACCAAAAGAAGGTGTAGAAGATACCAGTCCATCATTGGAATTAGATTTAAAAGATGATGAATTGATTAAAACAATAGATGCTTTGGTGAAAGAATCATCAGGCACAAAAGCTGATATGGACAAGCGTGGTCGTGAGAACGAGCTTTACTGGAAAGGTAACCAGTTAAACGAACAGAAGATGCGACCGCATCAGTCCAAGATAGTAGACAATAGATTGTTTATGTCGCTTGAAACCATTATTCCTATAATGACTTCAAGAACTCCTGAACCAACTATTCGTATGAAAGACGATCAGTTGAAAGAGGATACAAAGCAATTATTAATGAATATGTGGGAAGTACCCACTGATAAGTGTGACACTGAGGGGATGCAATATAATGTTGAGATGATATCACGTCACTGGGCAATATATCTTATTGGTATATTGAAGTATGAATATAACCCGGAGATTGATGATATTGAAACCACCTGGAAGAAACCAGACAAAATGATATTTGATAAGAACGCTAGAAAGTTTAGCGAGAGTAGATTTGTCGGTGAGTGGTGTGATTCAACAGCAGAAAAACTAATTGAGTTATTCCCGGACAAAAAAGATAAGATTGAAGCGAGTGTTGGTAAGAACAATCTAATGTCTGTTATTAAGTATATAGAGTTTTGGACACCGAAGTATGTGGTATATAAATACAACAACATACTTCTAAAGAAGATGAAGAATCCTAATTGGGACTATGGGGATATGAACGAGTCCGGAGAACCTATGTTCAATCTATATCCTGAAAAGAAGATGCCTTTTATTCCATTAACTGTATTTAATATCGGTAATACTGTATATGATGATACATCTTTAATGGAGCAAGGCAAAAGCATCCAAGATGGTGTTAATAAGAGAAAGAACCAAATCAATGACAATGCTAATGATAATGGCGTACTTGTTGGTAGTGGTGACTTTATAGAAAAGAAAACTCTTGAATCATATACTGGTGATCCGAATGAAAAGTTGTTCATAAAGAGTGGATCAGCCGCCGAAGCAGTCAATCGTATCCCACCAAAACAATTACCAGCGTTTGTATTCAGCGATCTACAAGATAGTAAGTCTGAAATTGATAATATGTTTGGAGCTCATTCTACTACTAGAGGTGAACAGACTGGACAAAAGACACTTGGTGAGGCTAAGTTGTTAAAGTCTGGTGATCTAGGTCGTATTGATTTATTCAGTCGTGCATTGGATCGTGTGGCTCAAGAGTGGTACACTGCTATGTTGCATATGTACCTTATTTACAAAACTGAACCAGTTGAAGTAAATACTAATGACGAGGACAATACTTCAATTATATTTGATAGGAATAACTTCATTGATCCGGAAACTGGCAAGTTGGCTAGTATAAAGGTTAAGGTGAAACCTGGTAGTGCAATGAGTATTGATAAAGATACTCGCAGAGCAGAAGCTGTTCAACTAATGACTGCCGGTTTGATTGATCCAATATCTTTCTATGAGCGTATGGATTATGCCAACCCTAAAGAAATGGCTATGAAGTTATTTATTTGGCAGACAAATCCTATCGCATTATTCCCTGAAATGATGGAGGAACAGCAACAAGCACAAATAGAACAAACTGGTAATGTACCTTTACCAGAAGGAATTCAACTTAATTTACCTGGTGGTGGAGAAACGCCGCCTGTAACACAATAATATGCCAACAAAGAAAGTAGTTAAAAAGGTTAATACTGATGAAAAGAGAAAGAAAGTTTTAAAATCAGCTAAACCGAAAGGTCATAGTCACAAAGGTGGACACAATAAAAAGAAGAAATAATTTAACATAAATGGGTCGTAACCTTATAACGTAATATATGTTTGAAAATATACAAGCGGATGTGAAACTAGAAAGCACATCAGAGGAGGAGAAAACTCCTACAGAGTCGCTACCTGAAGATAAGAAACCAGCCGAAGTTAAATCGAACGTCAGTGAAGACGAAAAAACTCCAGATGAAACTAAAGTTGAGGGCGAGGAAGTTAAAAAAGAGGAAGAGCCTTTTCATAAGCATTCTCGTTTTAAGGAGTTGGTCAAGGAAAAGAACGAGTTGAAGTCAACACTGGCTGAAACTAAAACTCAAATTGACGAACTTCGACAGCAGATAGCTGACTCACAAGGTCAGAAGAAAGCTGAAGTACCAGAGTTTGAAAGCTTTGAAGATATAACAAAATATATCGCTGAGATGCCTAATAAAATTAAAGAACAAATCGTTGGTGATTTGGAGGCTAATAAAAAGGCAACAAAATCAGAGGAAAGTAAAGCTCAAGATATGGTCACTGAACAACTTAATGCTTTAAAGGATGATGGAAAGGAATTTAAAGAGGATGAACTTATCAAGTTTGCTCTTGAATATAAAATTACCGATCTATCAACTGCGTTAACTCTTATGGATAAGGTTAACAAAACATCTAAAGAAGCACTAACTAAGGGTGAACAGATTGGAAAGCGTAAGAAAGACTCTGGTCTTAAATCAACTCCTACTTCTAAAAAGGAAGCCGGAGTATATAATCCCGGACAATCTCTTGATGACATCATCGAAGAGGGCAAAAAGGGACTTAAATAATGTTTAACTAACGAATATGACATTCGACTCATACGTACAGTCTTTAACACAAGACAAAATCGTACCTAGTGTTGTTGATGGTGCATTTAACGGCAATGTTCTAACCGCTCGTTTACTTAAAAATGGTAAAAGATGGGATGGCGAAGCATTGAAACGACCAATGATGTATCAGAAGAATTCAGCACAAGGTTCATATAGTGGATTTGATCCTTTATCAACAAGCAAGATTAATACTAGAATAATTTCTAGTTTTGATCCTAGACAATACTACCAATCAGTAGTTCTATCTAATCTTGATCTAGCTGTTAATGCTACTCAATCAAGAGTTTTAGATCTATTAAAGGTAGAAATGGAGACAGCAAAAATGTCAATGGCTGACAGTATCGGTGGTTTATTCTACGGAGATGGTACTGGAAATAGCAACAAAGACTTCTTAGGTCTAGGTGCTGCTGTTGATGATGGAACTAACGTTGCTACTTATGGTACTCAAACTCGTTCTTCTTACAGTGCATTACAATCTAGTGTAACAACTGGTGTTGGAGCATTGACTATTAGTGCAATGGCTACTTCATACAATGCAGCTAAGGTTGGTACTGCTAAACCAACATTGATCGTTACTGACGAATCAGTTTGGACTTACTACGAATCTCTAGTACAACCACAAATCCGTGCTAACTACGATGTTGGTGGATATAAACAAGTTACATCAATGGGTATGGCAGAAAACAAATCAGCTCTTGGAGTTGGTGAAGTTGGCTTTGATGCTCTAATGTATCGTGGTGTACCTGTAGTTGCTGATGAAAAATGTACATCAGGCTTCATGTATATGCTTAATGAAGATTACCTTAAATGGTATGGTCTTAAACATCCACAACACGGAGAAGTTGAAATGAAGATCAACAATATCCAATCCGGTGCTTATGAAAATAAAGTACCTGTATATGGTTGTGCTTGGACTGGCTTAAAAGAACCTGTTAATCAAGACGCTGAAATAGGACAATTCCTATTATATGGAAATTTAGTTTGCTGGAGTCCTAGACACCAAGCAGTTCTAAAAGGAATTACATCATAAATTAGAACCCGGTCGTAATCCACAGTGAGATAAGATCGGTTAACTGGAAAAGAATATGAGTATAAATCACGAGAATTATAACCCAGCTTTGAAGTTAGATACAAAAACTACTCAAACCTGGACATCTGGTACAACCCACACTGTTACTGATGCAAAAGTTACAGCTAGAAGTTTCATCTTATTGATGGACTTAGCTGTTCCTACTGGTCATATAGCAGTTACAACAGTAACAGCTGGTAGTTTCATTGTTGAATCAAGTGATGATGAAACAGGACACACCTTTAAATACCTAATCTTTTAACTGTTGAATACTTCAAACCTTAAATCACATAATATAAAATTATGAGTCAATTAACTAAACCCTTATCACCCCAGGACATCTGGACAGAAAGTACTTCACAGAACCTTCCATTGGGGACTTGCGGTGAAGCTGTGAATGGTGATCTATATCGTTATGCAAAGTTCGGTGGATCAGCTACTGTTGCTGGGAATGTGTTACAATCTCCTGCCACAATTGCTAATCATTCATCAATGACACCTGCAGTTGCCGCTATTGGTGCAACCGAAGTTACTGTTACTTTAGGTGCAACTGCTGCTACTGCTAATCAGTATGCAGAAGGTTACCTAGTAACTTCAAGCACACCTGGTCACGGATACGCACTAAAGATTAAAAGTCATCCTGCTGCTGATGCTTCAGCAACATTGGTATTAACTCTTGAAGATCCTTTGATAATTGCTATCACTGCTTCTACAACTGTTGATATGGTACTTAATCCTTTTGCTGGTGTTATCCAAAGTCCTACAACTGAAACTGGAGCTCCTGTTGGAGTAGCTTTGTATGTAGGTACTGCTGCTAGTTTTGGATGAGGTATTGCTGGTGTATTGTGTCAAGGCACAATCGCAGTTGGTGAAACCGCTGTTGTAAGCAACGGAACTGCTGGTGCAGTAGAAGCCGGTGCTGACGCAACTGATGCTCAACCACTAGTTGGTAGAGCTGTTTCAGCTGGTGCAGATACACAAAATTTCGGATTACTATTGTCTATAGACTAGAATCGTTAATCTCTCTCACTCCGGTGGGAGAGATAATAGGATGCTAATCTAGCAGCTCATCCCTGCAAAAAACATAATGATATGGATTCATTTGTTAGTTTTCATAACCCACTAAAAGAGGATTTCACCTTTAGGTGGGATAAGAAACCATACACCATCCCTGCTGGGGATACGATACCTTTAGAGCCTTACTTAGCAAAACACGGCTCAAAACATCTAGTTGATTATATAATTCTCCATCCTAAAACTTGGGCAGAGGTAGGAATTGAAAGAACTACGTCTGATCTTGGACAGGGTAGAGACGAATTATTTGATAAAATACTAGATACTGCAAAAATAACTATGGTTACAAAAAAAGTTGATGTACCTGTAGCAAAAGTATCAGAAGATAAACCAGTTAAGGAAAAAGAAAAAGAATTTGAAGATTTAAACAAGTCTTAGCTAACTTATTAAGTAAATAAAAATATGGCTGACGAAGTATTAAAAATAGACGCCAATGGGAGACATGGTTCTAGTGCTATAACAAGTACTGGTGAAGAACTGCGAAACCTAAGGGTAGACGACACCACTGGTCGTTTGCTTGTGGACAACACGGGCGATGTCAACGTAGATGCTACATCTATTGACACAAGTGGTTATATAGGTAAAGCAAGTGGTACTAATGCAGATTTTACTACTGCATATACTTCTGGTACAACTCTAACTTTAAGTAGTTTACCAAGTGATATTACAGCTTTTGTAGCTGATGATATTGCGACTGTTGTTCAAATCGCAACCGATGGATCAGTTACAGCGACTTATACTCGTGATGATTCAATTATGACTATGAGTGGTGATGTATTAACTGTATCAAGTGCAACGTTCGCTGCAAGTGATACTTTTGTAGTATATACAAATGTTGCAAGACCAAGCGCAGGACAAAGTTTCACAACAGCAACTTCTTCAGACAGAGTAGAAGAGATTGACCCAGTTTCAGAACACTACGCAGAAGAAGAATTAATTGACGACACTAACGTTGCAGCAGCAACCAACTATTACCCATCTAGCGATGGTAAGGTTTTAGGTGCAATGAATTTAGTAAGTATCCAAGGTATGATAAGTGGTGGTGTAACAACTACTGTTGAGGCTACTTGGGATGATGCAGCTAGTCCAGATTGGGTTGATGTAACTCCAGCAGGATATGATCTATTAACAAACGTAACAGGTGGAGCAAGTTTTGTAGATACAAACTTCGCTCTTGATTTTGACCAGTTAAACGCTAAAAAAATACGTATTAAGTCAGTCACAGCTGATGGAACAAATGCAGTTCAGTACCACTGGAAAGTTAGATACGCTTAATAAATTTAACAGATTAAAAATATGAGACCAAGTTCTTCGTCGGCTGTTCCGACATTAAAACTTTATAGTGACAGAACAATACAAGTCCTTGAAAATACCACAGGTAATTATTCCGGAGCCTTAACCCTTGAAGCTGAGGATGATGCGGTGAACCACTTAAAAATCACAGCCCTTCCTACTGGCGATGGTCCAATAATTTCAGCTGATGGAGATGATGCTGACGCAAGTATTTTCATTGAACCAAAGGGTGGTGGCTCAACAAAGGCTATTGGTTTATTTGAAGTAGAAAACTCAGCAAACACAGCTACACATACAATGTATACATCTACAGTTCAAACAACTGATGCTACTGTTACTCAAGCAGCAGCTATTCCAGTTGCTGTAGATGAGGTTTACAGTGTTGAAGTTGACGTAGTAGCTAGAGAAAATGCTACTGGTGCAGACAGAGCACAATATAAATTAGCTGGTTTATTCTATCGTAATACTGGTGGTGATGTAACACAGCAAGGTTCAACAACTTCACTTAGCACCATTGAAAGTGATGGTACTTGGGATTGTAACCTAACTGCTGATACAGAAAACCAGCAGATTGACATAGATGTAACTGGTAAAGCTGCTACAACTATTGATTGGGTAGCTACTATTAAATTTACTTTAGTATCATAAATATATGGCAAAAACAGGAATAGAAAATGATGATTTAATCATCAATGGACAGAGTTCTGTACAAGAATCTGTTTATGGGTTCATTTATAGAACCGCTGACCTATCTGGTATCGAAAGTACTGGGTGGACTGACACCGAGTTTACTGGTGGTAGTGTGGTTAAAGTTAATGTTACTCACGACACAGGAACTAACCCTGAAAGAGTAGCAGTAGACTTAGCAGGTAAATACAAAATATCTTATATGGTGAATGGATTCTGTGACAACAGTATTCATACTACCTACACAAGATTAATAAAAAATGGCACTACTGAGTTGGTCGGTAGTGGTGCTCCAGAGACAACTCACGCTAGTTATGCTTTCTCAATTTCAGTGACTATCATCGCAGATCTAGCAGCTAATGACTACATCACACTACAAGGAAGAACAGATAGCAATACATCACAATGGAAGGGTGAAGGAAACCTAGACACACCAGTAGCAGCACAAATATTAATTAAACGTATAGGCTAATAATATTACTAAAATAATTAAAAATAACTAATTAATAAACTTATGTATTTACAGGGAAAAGATTATAAAGCGTCTAAAAGCGACAAAAAGGCTTTATCTCCAGAAAAAAAGACATCTTTAAAAGCAAAAATTGAATCTTTTTGCCCAAAAGATAAAAAGAAATCTTACGAAGAAATCATTGCTCACATCAGAAAAGATGAAAAAGAATTCTACACTAATGATGAACTAATAGCAGTAATAGATAGCTTAAAGAAATCAGATGATTATAAACTTCCAGAACCTAAACTGGAGGAATTAAAGAAATAGTATGACACTTATAACAAACTCAACACCAGCAGAACGTAGTCGGGGTTGTATGTTTGCAGAAGACTTTGAAAATGCTAATCAGGTAGCAAGAAATGGTGCTACTGTTGGAGGAAGCCCAGTAATAAATAATGGTCTAACAACGGATGGGGTAGATGATGAAGTAACTTATGCTCAGGATATAAACAATACGAAGTCTATTTCATTCTGGGTGACACTAGCTACTGATACAGAGAATATAATGCAACTTAGTGCAAGTCACTCTATAGAAGCTGGGTCTGGTACTTTAACAGCGACAGGCTTAACTTCACCTACGTTTTACGTAGATGGAGTAGCTACTGCTACAATCACAACAACTAGAAGTCATGTGACTATTACAACTGCAACTGCTTTTAACGCAGATGCTATCCAAATCGGACAGGATGCTTCATTCGGACAGTTCAAAATAGAGGATGTAAAAATGTGGACTACTGAATTAACTGCTGCTGAAGTGACAGACTTGGCAAATGATAGCACTTACGAGTATATAAATGAGACTATTCTGGATTTGCCCATGGGAATGGGGCAGCATGACATTACAAATACACAGACTCTTGATTTAAGTGCTACTGGGAATGATGCAACATGGACAGCAGGAGCGACAGCTCCAACAAAATTAACTGCCAACAAGGGGTACACTTTTGATGGCACTGCTGACTTGATGTATTTAACAAATAGTGGGACAGTAGATGTTGCCTATCAGACTATAGGTGCAAGTGATAATTACACTATAGCTGTTTGGATTAAAACATCTGGGGGTACAGGAGGAGGTGCTAGTTGGTGGGCAAATGATGTTATAATGGAGCTTAGAGAAGAAACTGCATCTGATATTGATACTGCTTTTAGTTTTGGTATTGAGTCAAACACACTCTCTTTAGGAAGGTCAGATGCCTCTACAGCAGAAAGGGAAGTCGGGAGTGCTACGGTAAATGATGGTATTTGGCATCTTGTTTGTGCTGTTGTAACTGATGATGTTGTAGATTTTTATATTGATGGTGCTCTTGATATACAAAGAACTTACACAACTGTTACAGGTGATTCTTCTGTAGGCACTAATTCATCTAATTTCTTCATAGGGTCAAGATCGACCGATGCTGGTGCTGCTGGGAATTGGTTCGCAGGGGATATGATGGGTGTAAAAATGTGGGGTAGTGCTTTAACTGCATTGCAAATAGCAGACTTATACCAAAGAGAATTTAAGAAAATTAACGATATATAAATATGAGCGTAATACAATCATTAAAAAATGAAGGCGTACTAAAGCTCTATTCTGATTTCAGGTCAGGTACTTATGATGATTTCTCTGGTAATTCACATAATTGGACACCTGTAGGGACTATCCTGAAAAAGGAACACAAAGGGTATGCACTCGAGATGGTAAATGGCACAGTGGGAACACAGTATACCACAATAGCAAACCACGCAGACTTCGATTTTGGCACATCTACCGATATTTCAGTTTATATGTGGTTTAGGACCAGAAAGGACTTGTCTGGAGCTTTGGATAACCGCCTATTATCTAATGCAGATGCTGCTTCACCAGGAGGAATATTTTGTGATATTTATGGAAACACACCAAGGTTCTTTATGGAGGTAGGATCTACCTATAAACTTGACTTTGATAACACCATTTCTCCGTCAATAGACAACCATATATGTTTCACCATAGATAGAGATGTAGAAGGGTTAGGATATCATCAAGGACTACTTGTTGACACCACGGAAACAAATCCTGGGGATAGACAAAACGACTTGGATTCAAACTCTGCACTACAGCTAGGCAGAGTTCTTGCACAAACTACAAACAATTATGATGGGATAATGAGGGCAGTCTTAGTGGTAAATCGTGTGTTAACAGCCACAGAGGTAGCAGGAATATACGCAGAGTTAGAGGGAGGAAAGTATCCACTTAAATCTCAGGGTAAGTCATTAACGCCACAAAAGCCAGCATTAGATACTACAGGTTTGGTAGGAGCATGGGTGATGACACCACAAAACGGATTAATAAAAGATTTATCAGACAAAGTAAACGATGGAACAATAACTGGTGGTCCAACCATAGAAACTAGATTATTAGGGGATTTTATGAGATTTGATGGTGTTGATGATTTTATAGACATAGGGAATACGGGACAAACTATTAAGACTATAGCTTTTTGGGTAAACCCAACAACTATAACCGAAGACATTATAGACCTAGACGGTGGTACTCATACCATAGAAGTAGCATCGGGCACTTTAACAGCAACAGGGTTTACTAGCCCAACAATATACGTTGATGGAGCAGTCTCAAGCTCATTGGCAGCTGGCTTAATGCAAAGAGTAGTAATAACAACAGACACAGGCTTTGCAGCCAGCGACCTAGATATTGGTAAAGAGACAGGATTCTTTGATGGATTAATTGGAGATGTACAACTATACAGTGATGCTAAGGTGGCTAAGTGGGTATCAGAAGACT
>Ga0208010_1000561_pt1 | contig 13160 bp, 12 predicted proteins | sample 2_EtaG_FD_184074 | JGI IMG/M metagenome (GOLD analysis project Ga0208010, IMG submission 184074) | Marine viral communities from the Subarctic Pacific Ocean - 2_ETSP_OMZ_AT15125 metaG (SPAdes) (version 2) | ecosystem: Environmental > Aquatic > Marine > Oceanic | place: Pacific Ocean | collected... | reverse complement strand
CGGAACGTGAAGTCCCACTCGTCTCCGGCGCCCGACTGCCGCAGGACCGAACCGTCCTCCTCGATCAACTCGACGTCGCGCAGCACGTAGTTGTGCATGGCGTCGAGGTTGATGGAGTACAGGCGGTCGTAGGGGCATTCGCGATCCACCACGATCGGAATGTCCCGGTCCCCCGCGTTGTAGACCAAGGACTCGGCCTTGAAGCCGCCGGGGAAGGTCTGCGGGACGAAGCGCCGGTCGCCCACCATCAACTGCTGGATGGCGTACTGCACCGAACGGTGGGTGAGGAACAGGTCAGGGTAGGTGCCCGACCGCTCCTCCGTCCGGTAGACGAGGTTCTGGAGGCTCGCCTCGGTCATGGCGACGCCACCGAGGTCCAGCACGTTGCCGCGCCAATACTCGTTGCCCGCCGTGTTCCGGTCGATGCCCTCCAGCACGTCGAGTTGCACGCCGGCAGCACCAACCGCAGCCGGCATCGTCGTCAGGTCATCGATCAGGTGCTCCAAGCCGTTGAGGGCTCGGAACGCCGGAGCGAGGGTCGTCTGCGTTCCGGTGCGGACCACCAAGTCGCCAGCGGCAACACCGGCGATTGCGCCGGTCAGGGTGACGTCCGTTCGCGTGGCAGCGTCGACCGATGCGACGGTGTTCGTCCCAAGGACCGCCCCCGGAGCACCGGCGACGTCGATGACGTCGAGAGACTGCCCGACGCTGAGGTAGCGGTTGCCGTAGGAACGCCACGCGTTGAGGTTCTGCACCTGATCAAGCGTGAGAACAGCGCCGGCAACACCAGTGACCTGTCCCAAGACGCCCATCGGGGTGCCGTAGGTGTCGACGTTGAAGTCCTTGCGGGCGTCAGCGATCAGCCCGTCGACCTCGACCTTGATCATCTCACCGAAGGCCGTGTCGTTCCCCTCCGAAGCCGCAGCGCCGAAGGCCGTGAAGCCGCCGGTGCCGTGGTACAGACGGCAACCAACCTGAGCGTTGGCGAAAATCTGCCGACCCGAAGCGGGCAGGGCAGTCTGCTCGCCGCCGGGACGCGTGGTCCGGTTGCGGGCCGTGCGAAGCGAGTGGAAGAAGTTGCTGCCGCCCCATCGCTCCTTGCCGATCTTCTTGAAGATGCCGAAGGCGATCGTCTCGTTGTTGAGTTGGTCGTGAATCCCGGGACCGTACTTCCGCTTGAGAAGCGCCCCGGCCAGTGCGTGCGTTTGTGCCATCGTCTATATCTCCGTCGCTGGAGGGGCTAGAAGCCGTGCTCCGCGAAAATTTCCTTGGTCAGTTTGTCATCCCACTCCGCACGCTCGGGAGTGCCCCACGATGGGGCCTGCTCCGTTGCGGGTGAAGTCGGGGGCGAAGGCGAGTGCGTCGCGGAAGCCGTGGCCACCGCTTGCTGCGCCTTGGTCTTGGCCCAAGCCTCCTGTCGGGAAGCGAGAGCATCTTGTTCTTCCTTGTGCAGCGCAGCGACTTCCGCCTCGGCGTCGAACGCACTACCGTTGGCGTTAGCCAGGAAGTAGCGTTCAGCGAGCCGGTTCTTCACCGACTTCACGTTGAGCCAGTCGTCGTGAGCCAAAACAGCCTTGTCGATGGACATGGCCGTCATCTGCCGCCGAGTGCTTTCGGCACTGTCCTGGGCAAGTCGTCTCGCTTCTTCCGCAGTCTTCAACGCGGCCCTTGCCTGCTTCTCCGCAGGGTCGGCCCATTCGTCCTCGGGAGGCTCCGGCGCCGGGGCTTGAGACTGCAAACGCACGGCTTCCTGATACCGCGCCTCCGCAACCGCCCGGGCCCTCGCCTCCTCCGCCGCGACTGTTTCCGCTTCGGACTTCGCCGCTAGGAGTTCCTTGATGCGAGCTTCCGCCCGATTAGGTTCCTCCGTCTGCGGCTCCGCCACTTCTTCCACCTGACTTGCCTGTTCATCGGACATCAGCAGTTCCTCCCATCTCGACGGCATCGCCCTTACGCCGGGCCGCGAAGATCCCGTGTTGATATACACCCGGACGAAGCCCGGGCTCCCACCCCATCGTCACGCCCTTACGCCGGGCAGCGAAGTGACGATGGACCAACATGAGGGGCATTAGTACCCCTCTCCGCCTGGACTTGGCGTGTTCTGCGGAGCACCGAATGGCGACGGTCCGCCATTTGGCGGGGGAGGACCGCTTCCCGGCGGCCCGCCTCCCGGTGGTCCCGCAGGACCCATAGGTCCAGGCGGTGCTTGTTCAGGGCCAGCCGGTCCTCCAGGGCCACCACCTTGTAGCCCAACCATCTGACCCATCATTTTCTGTTGAATCTGCGCCTCATGCTGGGCGTAGTTCTGCGCCAAGGCCGCTGCCGCCTCGGGGAACTTCTGCGTCCAGCCACGGTCCTGCAACTTCTTCGCATGGATCCGCATGTGCAACTTGTCGTTCTCCCAAGGCAGAACCGCAAGCTCGACGCCCTGCTCCGCGTCGATGTGCTCTTGGTACGCCTGCAAGCGATCCACGTCGTCCAGGGTGACGCGGCTGGAGACAGACGGCATGTCGAGCACACGCATCAGCCTGTCTCTGTCGATCTCGCCGTCCTCGTTCATAAAGAGGAAGGGGGCAATCTGTAGCATCTGGAGCGCACGGTCCTGCTGCGCCGCCTTCGACCTTGGTTGCAGAGAGCCGTGGACGATGGTCACGTCCTCGATGCGCCCAACGTCCGAAGCCATCATGTGATGCACGCGTGGGCGGCCGGTGTCTCCGATCACCCGGAAGGAGCGGTCCTCCGTGTAGAACCGTTGCACCAAGTTCAGGACGAGGCGACCGGCGTTGCGAAGGGCGCTCTCCGTCTGCATCGCCAGTGGCACGAAGGAGCGCATCGCCGCCTCTTGCAGCCCGAACAGGGCGGAGGCGGAGCGCACGTTGGGAGGGTTCTGCCCGACGAGGGGATCGTTGACGCCCGTGATCGTCTGCATGGCGTTGAGCGCCAGAGCCATGACCTGCGGGTGAATCGTCGGAGCCGGCGGCGGAGAAATGGGGATCACCTCGGAGCCGGGGGTCTTGATGATGACCTCCCCGGGCCGGTCGTTGATCGACGTCTCCTTGATGCCTGCGTGCTTGTCGGCAATCCACTTCGGGTTGCCCATCAGGTTCATAATCTCGTGGTAGCGAGACAGCGCCCGGTTGTGCATCGTCTGGAGCGGGCGAAGGTGCTTGATGTAGCCGTCAGCCCAGAAGCGACCCGGGATCTTGACCGCGGGGAAGTGGACGTAGGGGAAGCGCCCGCCGTAGGGGTTGGCCCTCTCGTCAAGCGTTCGTCCGTTGGCGACGGTGACGACTCGCCCCTCCGGGTGCTTCTTCGTCGGCCTCTCCCACCACTCGTACAGCCTGACCTGGGACTTGGCGTCCTCGGATGCTGACGTGCTCGTTCCGCTGCCGAAGCGAAGCGACTGCTCGTAGTTGTAGAACTCCTCGGCGGAGACGTCAGGCGCCACGTTGGACACCTTGGCTCCGAACTTCTCCTTGAGCACGTCCACATGGACGTAGGTCTCTTGGCACACCCAGCGGGCGTCCTCCAGCCGAGAGGCCGAGGGGTCGACCATCATCTGGAAGGGCGACACCACCCGGATCTGCACGTCTCCGACGTTGACGACCTGCATCTGCGGGTCAGGCTCGTCGGTCATGCCTGGGAGGAAGAAGTCGTCCACCTCCGCTTCGGCCCTCTCCTCGCCGGGGGTGTGGGCGTCCTCGGCCTTGGGGGCGTCCTTGGCTCCTGCGGCGTCGCTGCCCAGGGGCAACGGGACCAGCACTCCCTTGCCGGCGGACGAGTCCCAGTCGATGCGCCAGAACGCGTTGCCGGTGGTCAGGGACCAGAGCAGGGCCTCGCCCAACTTGTCCGTGCAGTCGAGGCGGTCCCACTGGTAGGTCAGCAGGGCCTCAAACGCTTCGGCGGCCAGCACGTCGTCGTCGTCCTCGGTGCGGGGCATGGCCGAGTACATGGGGCGGCGCTCGGTGAGCATCGCCTGTTGGCGCATGACCAGAGGGAGGATCTGATTGTCAGTGAGGCGTATGCGCCACGGCAGGACGGGGCGCTGCCGCAGTTTGCCCGCTCCGTGGTCCCACACTGTCCACTGATCGCCACGGTAGAAGGCGATTCCCTCCCACCACTCCCAGAGGAATTGCTGGAGAATGTCCTTCGTCTCGGAGACGAGAGACAGGACCTCCGCTGCCGTGTCGTCCTTCCCTCCGACACTCTTGAACGGGAGGATTCCAGCCATCAGTGCTGCCTAGCCGTCTGCTTCTGGTTCCACGACATGACGTGCTTCGGATTGTTTGGATCCAAGCCGCACTCCTCCATCATCACTCTGGCGAGTGCTTCCTCCGTGTCGTGGTATCCGGCGGCCGTGTGCTCTTTGATGCGAGACTCAAGGATGGTCTGTGCGCCGGTATGTGCCGACTCGCTGACCTTGCTCGCCTCTCGCACGGCGTCGGCTTTCGCCACCTCCATCGCATCCTCCGCCCTGATGCGGTCGATTACGCCGTGCATGAACTCGTTGGCCTGCCCTCGCTCCACGCGCGCCTCCCCCGTCACCCGCCAAACCACGAAGGAGAGGCAGGCGGCGAGGAAGGAGCAGACGGCAGCGATCGCGTAGAACGCTGCAACTGGTACGCCGTGGTCGACCGCCCTAGCTTGCGCTGGACGGAATCGAGGACGCCTTCTTGACCTTGGCCGCCATGTTGGCCTTGGAGCCGCCGCCGACAGACGAGTCGGTGGTAGCCATCTTCTTCTGCACAGGATCGTTTCCAGAGTCCTTGGCCGGGAACATCCGACCACCCTTGCCCTTGCCCATGTCGCTACTCCTAGTAGTTCTCTCCGAGAGTGGGATGAACGTCCCCCCCTCTGCCAATTTCAGCAAGAAAGGCGAAGTCGTTAGGAGCGACGCCCTTTTCGTTGTCGACAGTCTTGGAGGCGACAATGCCACCAAGTCCGCCTTCTATTACACCGCCAACGAGAGCGATGCCAAGTGATGTGATTCTGTCGTCGTAGGAATGGGGGCCCCCGGAGGGCTGTTCCTTCGCCCTTCCGGTGGCACCTGTGACCAGCACCCACTCCTGCATTTCCCGCACAGTTGCTAGGTCATTGATCACAAGGTCGTTCTTTCGGATGGCGGATTTCAGGGCCGCCACCATCTGTGCGCGGGACTTGGACGACATCTTCCAACCCCACACCGGCTGTGGCTTCTTCGACACACCGTCGAACGACATTCGCTGATACAGGTCCCAATACCCGAGATCCTGCACCTTGGTCAGTGTGTGAATCCCGGGCCCGTCGACCTCGATGACCAGCAGGGCGTCGTTGTAGTGGCGAGCCAGCCCGTAGATGAGCAGCCCCATCTGGTCCGGGTCGAGCCTGCCGTGGGCGATGGCGACCTGTTCCCAGGATTGCTTGTCGATGACCTGGGCGCAGGCGAAGTCACCCGCCGGCTTGCCGTAGCAAAGGTCCACGCCGATGACGTACTGGCGACCCGGGATCGGGTTTTCGTACAGGGCGACTGGGCCGTCCTCGTCCCTTCTCCACGCCCACGCCACGTCGTCGTTGACGAAGGAGGCGGGGTCCACGTCGTAGTCGCCACGGGTCGGGGGCTTGGCCTTCGCCCTGCCGATGCACTGGTCCTCGTAGTTGGCGAGCGACCCCATGTCGAACACCTTGCGCCCGCTGGAGACGAACGCCTCCGTGGGGGTGGAGGGGTACTCCTGATGGAACATGTGGACGTCCCCGTCACACTTGTCCGCCATCGTCTCGCGTCGCCACTGGATCTGATTCGGGGTGGCCCCGAAGTTGTCAGCCAGCGACTTCTCCTCCTTGTCGTAGCCGCGCTTGAACCTTCCAAGAGCAGCCTTGTCGTCGGAGGCGAAGGGGAGGTCTTTGACGTACTCCGGGTGCTCCAGCCACGACAGGAACACAGGGACGTAGCCCGAGTGGGAGGCGTGTGGATCGGTCTGCTTCCACTCCATGCCGCCCTCGGGGCGAGGCACCATGTCCCACCCCGCAGCGGAGCGTCGCCAGAAGTCGTGGAACCAGTTGCCGACGCCGTTGGCGGTGGACTCCACGAACACCCAGGAATGGTTCACGTCGGGCACACCCTGGCTGACACCTCCCCAGAACCTCTCCGGCTCCGCCCAGAACGCAGCTTCGGAGGCGTGTACCCCGTGGTAGGTGGCCGATCTGCCCTTCCCGCTCGACTTCTTGGACGAGCCTCCCAGCGCAGCGGTCTTGACGACGAGCCGGCTACCAAGTCCAGGGTTGGCCTTGCGGTCGTTGATCTTCGGGTTGTCGAATACGATTTCGCCCTGATTGAACTTTTCCGTCATTGGGCGAATCGAGTCAGGCAGCGCCTCGTAGTACAGGCGGAACATGCCGTAGATGTTGTTCACCGCTTCTTCTTCGTGGGCGACGATCAGCGACGTGGCGTCACGAAAGAAGGCGGTCCTCCAGAACAGCATCCCCTCGGACAGCGTGGAGATGCCCATCTGCCGGGCCTTGAGGATGACGATCCGCACGGGCTTGCCGGTGGCGTACTGCTTGAGGGCCGCCGTGTAGAGCTTCTTTTGCGCCGGGGTCCACTGGTTGAACTTGCGGCGCCCGCCTGCCTTGGTACGGATCTGCATGAACTCATGCAGGAGGAAGGCCGGGTTGTCTTTGCACAGGGTGTAGACGGACTCCAGCACCTTGCGTTGGTCGTCGGCACTCCACGGATGGGTGCCGTCAGGGTTGGCCTCGGCGCGAAACTCCTCCCAAAGTTTCCACCGCTTGTAGGAGTTCGTCCCGATGTACCAGGGCAGTCCTGGCAGGACGACCTCCACCTACCGACGCCCGATCATGTCCTCGGGGCGAATCCGCACGTTGCGCGGCTTGTCCCGACCGGCCTTCTTGAGCAGGTCCCACTCGACCCGAAGGCGTGCGGGGCCCGTGGCGAACGTCCCTCTCGACTGTGCGTCAGCGATGGTGGACGACGGCACCGCGTCCTTGTCCGCAAACTTGGTGCGGTGGTGGACGGGTTCCCCCGAGACGTACTTGCTGCGCCGCCCCTGTGGCCTGCCGATGAGGTCGCGTTCCTTCACTCCTCCCCCTTCTTCTTCTTCTTCTTGGGCGCAGCCTTCTTCTTGGCCTTCTTGACCAAGTTCTTGAGGGCGACCTTGTTCCCGTCCTTGTCCCGGGCGTACTTCAATCCCGGCATCAGGTACGGCTCTCGGAGACCGCGATGGTGTCGATGTTCAGAAGGTTGGCGGCAGCGCCACCCAAGAGGCGAACATAGGGGTGCCAGTCCGTCTTACCGGTGGTGACAGAGCCGATGGCCTCACCAACCGTGTCGTCGTTGATCTTGGCGACGATTCCGCCAGTGGAGTTCAACTCGATGCTGACGGTAGTGATGCCCGTGCTCACGGCGAGCCCGGTCTGGGTGTCCGTGTTGGCAGCGCCAGTGCTGCTTCGGAAACGCCAGTTTGCGGAGTCAACGGACGAGTACATGAAGGAGGCCATGTCGGGCGTTCCGGTCGTGGGGGCGTCAACGCCGGTAACTCCAGCGTCGTCGGTCCATCCCATGAGCAAGAACATGGAGGTCGCCACGTTGAGCGAGTTGATGCGGACGGAGAGTTTGCATCCCCGATCCCCACTCCAGCGCCCACCGCCGAAGATCATCGACTTGAACGCTCCGCCCGTGGTGAGGAGAGCGCCGCAACTGTTCACCGTGTTGCTGACCAGGGCAGTGCCGCCCGAAAGGTGGGCATCGAAGCCGTAGAGGTCTGCGATGGCTGTGGAGGAAGGAGTCTCGTCAAAGTCCTCCCACATGGCTCGGCGGCCACCGGCGAGGTTGATCTTCGACAGGTCGATGTTGGCATCGGCCGCGATGTTTCGATTTGTAATCATGTGCTGGTCTCCTCGGCACGGTCCTCATAGTTGACCCCGCGGAATGCGGATACTCGACCGCCGATGCCGGCCATTCGCGTATAGGGGGTTGCAGTAGGTCAAGCATGGGGGTACAAGGTGCCTATGAAGAACACAACGCACGACACGACCATGCACTTCCGCATCAACACGGAGCTTCGGGACCGCCTTCGGGTGTTGTCGGAGCGTGCGGACGTGCCGATGAGCGCGCTTTTGCGGCGTCTGCTCAAGGATGCGCTGCCTCGTTGGGAGGCTCGTCTGGACGAGGACCGGCTGGCACTGCTGTGAGTCTGTCCCGCAAAGCAAGACGCGCACGCGAGGCGAAGGTCGCCAAGATTGCCGCTCTCAGGACCGAGTACGCGCACATTCTCCGTGCGCAGGGGCACGAAGCCGTGGACCCTGCCAAGTGGGCGGTCGAGGCCGCTCGGATTCGCTCTCGCCTTCGCAACCTTGGTGGACTGTGAGCCCTGACGCAGAGACGGTGCTCAACCGCCTACAGGGGGCCACGCGTTCCGTGAAGGTCAAGACGATTGCCCTGGACCTGCGCTGGACGAGAAGGGGCGCAGACGGCCCGTGGGGCAAGAACAGGAACGACTGCATCGACCATCGTCGCACGCTGATGGCGTTGAACGAGTTGCTGTGCGCCGGTCTTGTCGAGGAGCGAACGTCGGGCGATGGTTCCCGTTGGAGGTCTAGGTGACTCGTTTTCTGGAGAAGTCGTTTCCGTCGAAGCCTGCCAACGGGAAGTATCGCAACGGCTGGGATCGTATTTGGGACGGGCAGATCACGTACATCTGCTTTGAGTGCGACCACCGTTGGCGTGGCCCGAAGGACAGCGAGGCGGAGTCTTGCCCCGAGGACGGTTGTCCTGGCTACGGTGAGCCGCTGGGTTGACGCAGGTACGCCTGACAGGGATCGAGTGCGCCCAGGCTGCTCTCATCGCCACCCGCAGACGCCTTGAGAACGTGCGTATTCACAACCGCAGAGACGGCCACGGCTTCGACCCCCAGCACGCTTGGCACGCGGAGATCGAGGGGGTCATGGCGGAGATGGCGTTGGCGAAGTTCCTTGGCGTCTACTACGCCGGGAAGGGCGAGTTTCGTGGCGCCGACGTGGCTCCGAACCATCAGGTGAAGCAGACGACGTACTCTGCGGGCCGTCTGTGCCTGAACTTCGGCAACGTGGAGGACGGCCACAAGTATTGGCTGTTGGTCGGTCGCGACGGGGACTACGAGATCAAGGGTTGGATTTGGGGTCGTGACGCTCAGCGTGACGAGTGGAAGGACGATCCTCTTCTTCGGACGAAGGGGCGTTCAAGGGAGGCGTGGTTCGTGCCTGCTTCTGCGCTGAATCCGCCGCTGGGCTAGTCCTTGGCGGGCGTCTGCGTGGGGGGCGGGGGGGAGGTTCTAGAACTCCACAACTCAAAGTCTGCGGTCGGCATGATCACTTCTATGTGCGTGTCGCCTCGCAGTTTGGCCGCGGCTACCCGGTGGTTCCCGTTTGGGACGTACACTGTCGCCTTGCCGCGCCCGTAAGATCGTGCGTTATAGCCGCCTTGAATCGCAGGCATTGGTGTCTCTCTAGCGGCGTACTCTGCCACACGCCTTGTGTCGCCCGGCTCGATTACATCTAAATCGTCAAGCGACAGCGTTGTCTTGATATGCGGTACGTCTTTCACCCTTCCAACGGTCGCGGGGTGCCCGTGTTTGCCACCTTTGTCTACAGCGGAGACGTGTGCTCGGACGCTTTCAGCAGACATTGACTCCATCCACGGAGTCTTGTGTTGTGGGTCTACCCACTTTCCCCCTCTCGGGCCGACATGTGGACCCCCCGTCTGCGCGGGCGTCTGCGTGGGGGGCGGGGGTTCCGGCGCTACAGGCTCCGACCTGACCGACCGTGCCTCCACCCGAGGTTGCCTAACGGGTTGGCCGTGTAGGGACGGGACATATATGTCGTTAGGATCAAACAAGATCAAGACGTTGTGCTCGGGCTTGCCCTTGGACACCCCCCTCCCCGTCCTTCCCCCAATGTGGCGCATACCGGCGTAGCCCTTGTCTTTGAGGACTTCCGCCAGATCGCCAAGAACCTCGCTGGCCTCCGAGGTTGGGAACTCATGGTCCCCCATGAAATCTCTCAACCCCTGGACCACCTCCCTTCCTGTGGCGTTTGGATCCGGTGTGTACGTCTCCCCGTACAGGGTCGTGCCGAAATGGCCCACCACGTCTGGAGGAAGCGGACGGTCTAGGTCGAGGGTGTTCAACGCGTCGACCTGAACCTCCATGATCTGACCCGGGCTGGCCTTGGGGCCCCTTGTCTTTGCGTATCCGGTGGCTATGGCGGGCTCATCGGTCAGATATAGCCCGTACCCGAACAGGTTTTCCGGGTTGCCGTGGTAGTAGGGGTCGAAGTCTCCGATGTCGGAGATGTCCGCCTTGGTCCCATGAAACCACCTCGTCTGTTCCACGGGTTTCACGGGGCGAAGCGGTGCAGGCGTCGCACTTGCCAGTGGCTCCGGCGCTACAGGCTCCGGCGCTACAGGCTCCGGCTTGCCGGCTTCGTAGGCGGCGCGCAGGGCCGGGCGGCCGGGGGCGGGGGCCGGGGCGGGGGAGGGCCGTGACAACCACTCGGAGACCCCCTCGACTGTGGACATTGGGCCTTGAGGGCCGGAACGCAAACGCTCAACATGGGACCGACGAGACTCGTAAATCTCTCTCGCCAACTCCCTCTTGGCCTCCGGTGGGATTTTGCCAGGATCGCCACCCGCACCGAAGATGATGGAATCAAACGTGGACCCGAAGTCCTCCTCGATCCGCCCACCAAGCTGGGTGTCCTCCCAAAGAAGGGCCAGATCTTCCTCGATCGAGGGTTCACCGCCCACTCTCTCCAACTCGGAGCCGGGTAGGCGGTCGAATGAACGACGAATCGTGGGTGAAGAAGCGCCATCTTCCGTCCAGCGAATACCGCCACCGGGCCAATCCTCCGTGCGTTCAACACCCCCCTCCGCCTCCCGCATGGCGATTTCGCTCTCGATACGACTGTTCAGGTGGGCGTACTCCATCTCCAAGTCGGCCGCCTCGTCAAAACGACCGGACTTGTACGCATCGTCTAACTGGCCTCCAACGACGCGTTGTCGTGCAAGGACATCATCGAGGGAACCTTCTTGGGACCGAGCCCGAGCAAGGCGGTCTTGTGCCAGCACGCCAGGTCTCGGAAGCGCCTCCGGCCTAGCCTTGGCATACGCCTCCTTGATCGCCGGGCGGCCGGTGGCGGGGGCGGGGGCCAGCGCGGCGATCCTTGCGTCCACCCTCTCCTTGGCTTCGACCATAGATAAAAATTCCGGCAGTTGTCTCCGACTGCTGGCAGATGCAACACCTCTGGCAATTTCGCCCTGTATCTCCTCTCCGTAGCGCAGAAGAACATGATCGGGGATAGTGTCGTCTGCTCCATCCCTGATCTTTTGGACAACGGACACTGGAAGCCGCTTCTGCACAACCGGCTCTGGTGGCAGAAACAGGCGTCGGATCTCGTCATCCGACATGGCACTGATGTCCTTCTCCCTGGGCGCAGGGCCTCCAGGGGGCGGAGCGACTTCCTTGGCGAACCCCCCCTCCGTGGATGGTTCATAGTTTTTCCACGACGGCGTTTCGCTACGAGGCAACTCCGCCCCGGTCATTGTCAGCCAAGGGTCCTGCTCGTTGACAATCTCATCAGGACCAACATGCCCAACGACCCTGGCCGTTGAGGGATCGATAAGAGACTCGCCGGCATTTCCAACGGACGACAAGGAGGTTCCCTCTACCAAGTAAATAGGCCTGCCGCCGCCGTCGTCGAGCAGCAGATCCATGTCTGCGATGAGTCCCTCTGAACCTGACTCAACAACGAACTTGCCAGTGCGCGGGTCTTTCCATGCGGTAAAAACAGAAATCCCATCTTCTGGTTCGTCGGTATTCCAATTCTTGGAGGCCGTGACATTCCCTTTGGCGTCCACAGGGAGTCCACCAGCCCTCAAATAGACCGCTGGCATTTTCACCGTGTCGCCACGAAGATTCTGGAGAAGAACGTGCGGCTGTGCCCCTGCCCCTGGCTCTGGCTTTGCGGGGGCGGCCACCACCTCCGGCCTAGCCTTGGCATACGCCTCTCGCATCCCCACCCGCGCAGACTTCGGAGCGGCGGCGGCAGGCTCGGCAGCAAGCGTCTCATACGCCGCAGGAGGGGCCTCCACGGGACGCACCGGCCCAGGCTCTCCCGTCAGGCGCTCGTACATCGAACGCGCCGAAGCAGCCTCATGGGCAGGCGTGCGAGGGTCCGCAGCCAAGTCGTACAACTTGTCCGCACGCGTGGGAGGACGCGGAGCGACAGGGGCAGGACGAGGCGCAGGAGGACGCAGACGACGACCCAACGCACGGGCCCCACCGAAAGCGGCGTGCCCACCGCCCAACGTGAGAGCCGTAAGCAACGCGTGTTCCTGCTCGGGCGTAAACGGGACAGCAGGAGCCTCTCCGGTACCCAGGGCTTCGCCCAGCAGACCGGCCTGCGCCATCGGAGACGAACGAGCGAACAACCCAGGAGCCTGCTGCGCCAAGTTCACAAAAGGCTCGACGTGGTGCCGATAACCCTCCGCCTTCAACCGCTCATAAGGTTCCGCATAGTCCTCGTCCAACGCACCCTGGAGGTGAGAAGCGGGGTTGAAGTAACCCATGCTGGAAACCATCATCTGACCCGCGCCCTGAGCCAAAGGAGACTCCGACTCCATCAACGCACGACTCAACGCAACAGGAGGGTTCAACGCGTGTGGGACGAGAGAGGCAGGCAACATCTCCAGATAACGAGCAGCCTCCTCCTCGCGGACCCGAGCCTCGATGTCCGGGTGACTCACGTCACGCCACTCCGGTACGTCCAAGCTCTGCGGACCAGGGACCCCCAAAGGAGGCTCACTGCTCAAATCACCACCGGCCCACAACAAATCCAAATACTCGCGATCGAAAGGCAACGCCATAAAACCACCCTAACACACCAATATCACCCGACACACACACCAAACCTTGACAGAATACCCACACCCATGTGTACGCATCGCGCAACACGGGGGACGCGAGCCAACAAGGCGAGCAGGGGGACGAGCACACCTACAAACCACCCCAGGACCCACAAGGGTCCCCATCACGCAAAAAGGGGTACCCCCAAATCACCACAGCGATACACGGCGATTGACGATAGCAGTCTGAACCTACCCAGCAGAGCCCCACCCCCAAGACCCCACC